>Ga0075163_10000151_pt1 | contig 79826 bp, 75 predicted proteins | sample JI1023141ADNA_FD_71478 | JGI IMG/M metagenome (GOLD analysis project Ga0075163, IMG submission 71478) | Wastewater effluent complex algal communities from Wisconsin, to seasonally profile nutrient transformation and Carbon sequestration -... | ecosystem: Engineered > WWTP > Effluent > Algae... | reverse complement strand
TATTCCTGGCAAAAATGTGCAAATGATACTTTTCAATTTTTTCAATATGTAATTCAAAAAAAAGGGGAACAAAAAGAAAATGTTTAATAATAAATCTCTATTAATTACCGGCGGGACAGGTTCGTTTGGTAAAGCAGTTTTAAATCGTTTTCTTGCAAGTGATATTAGAGAAATTCGGATATTTAGCAGAGATGAAAAAAAGCAAGATGATATCAGAAAAAAATATAATAACCCAAAGTTAAAATTTTTTATTGGTGATGTCCGCGATATTAATTCAATTCAAGCAGCACTTCGTGGAGTTGATTTTGTATTTCATGCTGCAGCGTTAAAGCAAGTTCCTTCCTGCGAATTTCATCCAATGGAAGCTGTTAAGACAAATATACTCGGAACGGAAAACGTAATTGAAGCAGGAATTCAATGTGGGGTCAAACGCATTGTTTGCCTCAGCACAGATAAGGCTGTTTATCCAATCAATGCTATGGGAATTTCCAAAGCAATGATGGAGAAAGTTATGGTAGCAAAATCAAGAGGACTTGAAAGTTCTGAGATGGTTGTATGTGGAACTAGGTATGGAAATGTAATGGCATCTCGTGGTTCTGTTATTCCTTTATTCATTGAGCAACTACAGCAGGGTAAGCCATTTACGATTACAGATCCAAATATGACTCGCTTTATGATGACACTAGATGATGCAGTCGAGCTAGTGTTGTATGCATTTCAAAATGGTAAGAATGGTGAAATATTTGTTCAAAAAGCTCCAGCGGCTACTATCGAAATACTTGCAAAATCAATATTAGATTTGTTTAACAAAAAAGATCATAAGATAGATATTATTGGAACACGTCATGGAGAAAAACTTTTTGAAACATTGCTGAGTCGGGAAGAAATGGCAAATGTTGTAGACGAAGGGGATTATTACCGTATTCCTCCTGACTTGAGAGATTTAAATTATGGAAAGTTTGTAGAAATGGGAGAAAAGAAAATATCTCAATCTGAGGATTATAACTCACATAACACTACAAGGCTAGACATTGAGGGTATGAAAAAATTACTTTTAAAACTCGATTTCATAAGGGATTTATTAGCTGGAAAAGCAGCTGAATACATTGATTAAAATATGAAAGTTTTAGTAACCGGCGCAAATGGATTCATTGGAAAAAATTTAATTTCTTTTCTAAGTGAAAAGAAAGAGATTGAGATTTTTTCTTTTTCAAAAGACTCAACAGAAGAAGATTTAGTTAGATATATTAAAAATTCTGATTTTATTTTTCATCTAGCAGGAGTAAATCGCCCAAGCGACAAAGCAGAGTTTGCTGCTGTCAATGCAGGTCTCACCGAGAAAATTTTAAACTTAATAAAGGAATCAAATAAAAAAATCCCGATAATCTTTTCTTCGTCAACACAGGTAGAGTTAGAAAATGAATACGGTATAAGTAAATCGAAAGCAGAACATGCTTTACTTGAATACTCGAAAAATATGGATGTTCCTGTTTATATCTTTCGAATGCCAAATGTATTCGGGAAGTGGACTAAACCAAATTACAATTCTGTAGTTGCTACTTTTTGCCATAATATCGCGAGATCTCTGCCTATTCAAATTAACGATCCCAATACAGAAATTACGTTAGTATACATTGATGATTTAATTTATCAATTTTGGAATATACTTTCTGGTGAAGAAACAAAAAGTCCTTTCGTTGACATTAACCCGAAGTATAAGATTACTTTAAAGGAATTGGCTGACTTACTATATTCATTTCGAGATTCTAGAAAAAATTTAATTACAGAAAGAGTAGGAACCGGTCTTGCACGGGCGTTGTATTCTACTTATATGAGCTATTTAGAGCCTGCTTCCTTTGTCTATGAAATTCCAAATTATATAGATCAAAGAGGAGTTTTTGTAGAAATGTTAAAAACAAAGGACTCCGGACAGTTTTCTTTTTTTACTGCTCATCCCGGGATAACGCGCGGTAGCCACTATCATCATTCTAAATCTGAAAAATTTCTTGTCATCAAAGGAAAAGCAAGATTTGGATTTCGTCACATCCTAACTAATGAAAGGCATGAAATTATCACGTCTGGAGATAAATTTGAAATAGTCGAAACTATTCCGGGCTGGACTCATGATATCACAAATATTGGAAGTGAAGAAATGATAGTTATGCTCTGGGCAAATGAAATTTTTGATCGCTCAAAACCTGACACATATTCGCAAAAGGTGTAAAATGAAAAAATTAAAAGTAGCAACAGTTGTTGGAACAAGACCTGAGATCATTCGACTCTCAAGGGTTTTAGCAAAACTTGATGAATATTGTGACCACGTGCTTATTCACACGGGACAAAATTATGATTATGAACTCAATCAAGTTTTCTTTGATGACTTACAAATTCGAAAGCCTGATTATTTCCTGAATTCAGCAGGGGGTAGTGGGGCAGAAACAATTGGTAAAGTGATTATTTCAGTGGATTCTGTTCTCGGGGAAATTTCTCCCGATGCTATGTTAGTTTTAGGCGATACAAATAGTTGTCTCTCAGTAATTCCTGCAAAACGGCGCAAAATACCAATATTCCACATGGAAGCGGGTAATCGTTGTTTTGATCAACGAGTGCCAGAGGAAATTAATCGAAGAATTGTAGATCACACTGCGGATATAAATTTAACTTATAGTTCGATTGCTAGAGAATACTTATTAAGAGAAGGACTTCATCCTGACACCGTTATAAAGACCGGCAGTCCTATGTTTGAGGTTTTAAATTTTTATAAAGATAGAATTCTAAAATCAAGTATACTAGAAAAATTGAATTTAAGTCCTAAGAAATACTTTATCGTAAGTGCTCATAGAGAAGAAAATATAGATTCTGAGAAAAATTTTACAAATTTAATAAAAATTTTAAATAGTTTAGCGGATACTTATAATTTACCGATTATTGTTTCGACTCATCCTAGAACTCAAAAAAAAATAACTGCAACGGATTCGAAATTACATAAAAATATAAGTCTGATGAAACCAATGGGTTTCTTTGATTATAATTTTTTACAAATTAACGCATTCGCTTCCATTTCAGACAGCGGAACAATAAATGAAGAATCTTCCATTTTAAATTTCCCGGCTTTAAATATTCGAGAGGCTCATGAAAGACCCGAAGGAATGGAAGAGGCAAGTGTAATGATGGTAGGTTTGGAACTAGAAAGAGTAATGCAAGCCATGAGTATTTTAAAAAATCAACCTACGGGTGACGAGAGAATTTTAAGGCCTGTTTATGATTATAGCATGCCTAACGTTTCAGAAAAAGTTGTGCGGATAATACATAGTTACACTGATTACGTAAATCGAACAGTGTGGAAGAAATAGGAAAGGAAATAAAATTCTTTGAAAATTTGCATCATAGTAGATGACTACCTTCCTTTTAGCATTAAAGTTGCTGCAAAAATGATGCATGAATTGGCAGTAGAATTAAAGACAAGAGGACATGCGGTTACTGTTGTTACTCCCGCAACGGATATAAAAAATTCTTACGAAATTTCCTATTTAGATGATATTCGAATTTTAAGGTTTAAATCAGGAAGTATTAAAAATACCGGGAAAATTAAAAGGGCGATAAATGAAAGCCTTCTATCTTTTAAAGCATGGTGGTCTTTAAAAGGATTGTTTCTAAACGAAAAACAGGATTTAATTATTTATTATTCCCCGACTATTTTTTGGGGTGCATTGGTTAGAAAGTTAAAGAAACTTTGGAAGGCAAAAAGTTTTTTGATACTTAGAGATTTTTTTCCACAGTGGGTTGTTGACAATGGAATGCTTAAAGAGAAATCAATCATAACTCAATATTTTAGATTCTTTGAAAAAATAAATTACAATAATGCAGATAAAATAGGAATTCAATCCCCGGCAAATATTAGACAGTTTCAAAAATATCATGGAATGAAATATTCTATAGATTTACTTTATAACTGGGCTTCCGATAAACCGGAGACTAATAACGATTTTCCATACAGAAAAAAACTAGGCATCGAGAATAAGACTGTTTTTTTTTATGGGGGTAATATCGGTCATGCGCAGGATATGGAAAATATTTTAAAGCTTGCGAAAGCCCTATTAAAATATGAAAATGCTCATTTCGTTTTAATCGGTGCCGGTGATGAAGTAGAATTAGTTAAACAAAGAATAAAAGATTATTCGCTTACTAATATGAACTTATTAGATCCTGTGGATCAAGTTGAGTTTAAAAAAATTATCTCTGAATTTGATATAGGACTATTTAGTTTGCATAAAAATCATACAACACATAATTTTCCAGGAAAAGTATTGGGATATATGGTTCAAAGTATGCCTATACTTGGATGTGTAAACCCAGGAAATGATTTGAAAGATGTTATAGAAAAGGCTAATGCAGGTTATGTGTCAATTTCTGGTGACGGGGAAACTCTTTTAACTAATGCAATTTCTTTACTCGATTCAAAAAATCGAAAAGAAAAAGGCTTAAAATCTAAAAAATTGCTACAAGAAAAATTTTCCATTTCTGCTGCTTGTAATACTATCTTAAAAGAATAAATGCAAAATTATTTTTACCTTATACATAAAAAATTAAAAGAAAAGGATTTTATTCATTTATTCCTGGGAATTTTTCCTTCCATTCTTCTTTTCTTATACAGTCTTTTTTTGTTAAAAGTATTTAATCGTATTGGTATTTTAGGAGATAATTTCAATTATTCAACGTCAAATCCAATTTCGTTTATCGGAATTTCCCTTCTAGTTTTTTCTCTATTTGGATACTTTATCTACTTAGCCTTTTTAGAGTTGAAAATTCGAAATAAAAAAGATTTTTATATTATAACCTTTTTAGTTTTCTTTGTTAGTATAATATCGATTAACCGTGGTCCTTTTTTTCAACCTCCATCTGATCCTATATTTCATTCAGGTCTTTTATGGGATTATTTAGATGCCAATACTTTTGATTTAGAAAATAGAGCTTTAATTACTAAATCAATTTTTGCTACTATTTACTTTTTTTCCGAGCCAACTTCCTTGTTATCTCGGTTTAGAGTTATATTATCCATTCATACAATATGCATTTTATTTTTAATTATTTCCTGCTATGTTTCTAGTAGACTTTATGGTTTAACTCCTAAATGGTCTTTCTTTTCTAGCTTGATTTTTATATTGTTCTTTGGAACAAATCAATTCAGCTATATAAGCTACTATTCATTAGCTCCTACTTCAATTAATTTATCTTTTGTTTGGTTGATATCTGCATTACTCTTAAGAAATACATTTCATTTTAGAATGGAAGCTTTCCATTTTTTTAAAATTATTTATATTTCATTCATTGGGCTTTTATTAACACCTCTTTTTTATTATAATCATAAACAAGAATCTGGATTTTTATTTTTTGTTTATTTTTTAACTTATAATATTGTAATTTTAAGAACTTTCTCATTCAAAAATCGTATGCAGCGATTTAAAAAATGGTTTTTATTATTAATGTTTCTCATTTTATTTTTTCCCTTTGGTCTACTTGGTAAGTTAGGAGCGCAAAATCCATTTTATACGCTAGAAAAACTTATTTCCCTTAAAGATCATATTTCTACCGGGTCATATCTATGGATTTTCGGAAATATAAACGGACCTAGAGTTTTTGATACACTCGGTATATTAGGATTTGCCCCTTTAATTGTATTTTTATTTTTAATTTTGAATAAAAACTTTTTAAAGAAAGCACTGTCAGGGAAAAAGAATACATTTATATTGGCATTGATTCCAGGCTTGTTGCCTTTTTGGATAATACTAATTCCTTTTAATTTATTTATTTGGATGAAAGGAATAAGCATGAGTTCAGAAGTTTTTTGGCGATTTTGCTATTTGAGTCAATTTTGGATTTCTATAAGTTATTTCTTATATAAATTAGAAAAGAAATGGACTCCAAAATTTTTAAATTAATTATTACGAAGTTAAATTGTTTTCAATGAAAAGATTTTTACTCAAGCAACTCATTTTCTTTTTTTCTTGTCTATTGATTATTTCAATAGCATATTTAAATAGAAATCCATTCTTTGGAAAATTAAAATTTTTAACGTTGAATACGATTCACCCCTTTATAGAAATTCAAAAGAAGCTAGACGAATCTTTTCTATATAAAAACTCAGATACAGAGCTTAGATCCGATCCTACTACTGAATATTCATTGTACGCTGGTTTCGGCGCAAGGATAAGAGATGTTTGGAAATTTAGATTTCAAAGTGTAATGCCTACATATAATATTTTGATTTCTGATTTTTATAAGGAAGCAAGAAAAGAAAATGCAGTTTGCCTTGTAAACTTAAAAGGATTCGCTGATACCTGGGTTCCAAGGCTTACAGGACATTGGAATCCAATTATTAGTGATACCGCACGTTTTTATGAATACAATGAATATAAAGGAAAGAAATTAGCCATTATCCTCGAAAATCAATTAAAAGATAAATGCATTGTTGTGGCTAACAAAGAATTGCCCTGGGAGAACAATGAAAATTTTCGATTTCATAGTCCCAACATGAATTTTACAAATCAACAACAAGATGCATATATTTTACAATTCAAAAAAAATCCAGAAAGTAAGGTATATAATATTCTGATTGATACAGGAATGCAAAAGCAGGTTGTAGACAAACTTTTAGATTATCTTGCAGTAAATGAAATTTTTAGCATTGATGAAATCTTTATTACCCATCCGCATAAAGATCATTATGATGGCATGTGGGAATTGATTAAATTTGGAATTCCAATTCGGAAAGTCTGGATGAATTTACCTAAAAAGGAAAATTGTGATTTGGAAATTCCCTGGGGCTGTGATTATCAAGATCTTTTAAAGTTACAAAAATTACTCACAGACAAAGGTATTCAATTTCAAGAAATAATTCATACTAATCCTAAAAACCCAAAAGTGGTTTTTCAAGATAAAAATAATGAATTATCTATTCTTTACGCAAGTCCTCCTGTTCATCCCGAATTGGGCAATATGGATACTAACGATTTATCTATGATTATGAGGCTAAAGACAAACGGAATATCTTATCTTTTATCGGGAGACTTAAATAAAGTTTTGAGTAATTACCTAAAAGGAAATGAAGCCTTTAAAGCGGATATACTAAAGATGCCTCATCATGGGACTGAAGGTGTTGCAACGAATGAATTTTTTGATACAGTTGATGCGAAACTTGGCATTGTTCCATCTCCATCTTTTCTCTGGTGCAGTGATAGAAGTTCTAGAATTCGAAATTATTTCAAAAACAAAAATGCAAAGATTTATGTTTCTGGATTTCATGGGGATTTATTAATTCGCCACTTTGAAGATGGAAAATATAAAATTAAATCAGAATTTGCTCCGGAAAAAATTTGTGAATAATACTATTCAACATCCACCTACTTATACTAGAAGGCATTCTCGAATCCATGAGAGACTTTTATTAAGTTTTTTATTTCAATTAATCGCAGGCATAACTCTGTTTATTTGCATTGCTATTATTCCAGTCTGGGGAATTCGGTTTTGGGAAAAGATTGATCAGAATAGTCGCAATACCGCGATAGGAGCCATAATCGTTTTTGGGGTAGTTTCTTTTGCGCTTAGAAAGTTACTCAGATATCCAGGAGCACAGTCAGTAGCGTATGTATTTCCTGTGACTACTTTTGCTTATGGTATATTAATAATTATTTTTTTTATGGTGCGGTTAATGTACAGTAACTACGTTATGTTCGTAGCTTATACCACAACTCTTGGATGGTGTTATGTTGGTTATTTTATTGGAAATAGGTATCGTCTTACACGTTATGCATTAGTTCCATTTGGTGAGGCATTAGAATTTACTTCTGCTCATGGAGCTTTATTTTCCTTACTCCAAAAACCAGATTTAACAAATCAGAGATTTAATGCAGTAATTGCTGATCTTAGATCAAAAGATTTAACTCCTGAATGGCAAAAATTTTTAGCACATTGTACTCTTTCGCGTATACCTGTATATCATACAAAACAGGTTAAAGAGTCGTTAACCGGTAGAATTAAAATTGATCATCTTTCAGAAAATGAATTTGGCGCTTTACTTCCTTCTCCATTTTACGAAAAACTTAAGCGATTGATAGATTTATTTTCTGCAATATTTTTTATCCCAATTTTTTTCCCTCTATTAGTTACTGTTGCAATTTTAATAAAATTAGAAAGTAAAGGACCTATTTTTTTTCTACAACGAAGGATGGGATTTCGGGGTAGACCATTCACAATGTATAAGTTTAGAAGCATGTATATTGATAAACAGGGAAAAGGTTTTACGCAAGGTGAAGATGATCCCAGAATAACTAGGATAGGAAAGTTTATTCGAAAATTTAGAATCGATGAGCTTCCTCAAATTTTCAATATATTGTTAGGACAGATGAGCTTTATAGGTCCACGTCCGGAGTCTTTAGAATTATCCATGTGGTATGAAATGGATGTTCCTTTTTTTAGTTATCGTCATGTGGTCAGACCTGGAATTTCCGGATGGGCACAGGTAGAACAGGGTTATGCGGCAGAAGTGGATGGAATGAAAGTAAAATTAGAATATGATTTTTATTATATAAAACATTTTTCTTTTTGGTTGGATATATTAATTACATTTAAAACTATTAAAACAATTTTAACTGGTTTTGGAGCAAGATAAAGTAGTATGAATTTTTTTATTGATATTTATAAAAATAAAAACCTATTACTTTCTCTGGCTCTTCAAGATTTTAAGCAAAGATATTTAGGAAATTATTTAGGGATAGTATGGGCGTTTGCCGGTCCTTTTATGACTGTCCTAATTCTATTTTTTGTATTTCAAGTAGGATTTCGCTCTTCGCCTTCTGAGGGAATTCCATTTATACTCTGGCTTGTGTCGGGTATGTTTCCCTGGTCTTTTTTATCAGAGTCTATTTCGTCTGGATCGAACTCAATCATTGATAAGCCATATCTTGTTAAAAAAATTGTCTTTCGAGTAAGTACGCTTCCGGTTATAAAATTAATTACTGCCCTTTTTATTCATAGTTTCTTCTTATCAGTTTTATTTATTCTCCTGATGGCTTATGGTTATTATCCGAAGATTATTTGGATTCAAATTTTTTACTATTTATTTGCAACTCTAATCCTTGCGCTCGGGATTAGTTGGATAACTTCCTCCATTGTAGTTTTCGTTAAAGATATAAGCCAAATCATAAGTATACTTTTACAATTTGGATTTTGGCTGACACCGATTTTTTGGTCTGACAAAATTATGCCTTCTAATTATCTTACTTTATTAAAACTGAATCCTGCTTATTATATTGTTCAAGGATATAGGGATTCATTACTTTTTAATGTATGGTTTTGGGAAAAGCCCTACATAACCTTTTATTTTTGGATAGTGACAATAAGCATTTTTCTATTAGGTGCATTTATATTTAAAAGGTTAAGACCGCATTTTGCAGATGTTTTATAATTTTCAGTTTGATGTATTCTTTAACGAATGAGGAAAAAATTTGCAAGATACTGCAATTAAAATTTCTAATTTAACAAAAATTTATCCTCTATACCGCTACCCAAAACATCGAGTATATGAAGCATTGAGTCTAACTCGAAAAAAATATCATGAGGATTTTTATGCGTTAAATGATATTAGTTTTGAAGTAAAAAAGGGAGAAACAGTTGGAGTAGTCGGAGTCAATGGATCCGGAAAATCAACATTGCTTAAGATTATTACCGGCGTCTTAACTCCATCGAGTGGAATTGTTTACGTTAGTGGAAATATATCATCACTATTAGAACTCGGCACCGGGTTCAACCCGGAATTAAGTGGGATGGATAATATATTCTTCTTCGGAATGATTAATGGTAAGTTAAAAACTGAAATGGAGAATTCTGTTGATAGAATATTAGCTTTTGCGGATATAGGAAATTTTATTTATCAGCCGGTGAAGTCTTATTCCAGTGGAATGTTTGTTCGATTAGCATTTGCCTGCGCAATCAATATTAATCCAGAGATTTTGATTGTAGATGAAGCACTCTCAGTAGGCGATGCAAGGTTTCAGGCAAAATGTTTTGCAAAAATAAAAGAGTTAATTCAGTCAGGCACAACTGTTTTATTTGTGTCTCATTCCACAGAGCAAATAACTACTCATTGTGATCATGCAATCCTTCTTCATGCAGGAAAAATTTTAGAAAAAGGAAAACCCGGTAAAATTGTAAACCTGTATTTAGATTTACTCTTTGGAAAGAAAAACAATCGAGAAGAGAACATAGAGAATGATCAGAAAAAAATTGAACCTGCTCAGAAAGCTCATAATTCTGAACTAAATTTGTTATTTGAATCGAGACCTTATTATAATTCTTCTGAGCATAGATGGGGAGATAGAAATGCAGAAATTGTAGATTTTGTTCTTTATCAAGAGGATGAAAAATTTCCATCCGTACTAAGTTTAGATAAAGTTATTCAGATTGAATTTCGTATAGCTTTTCATAAAGAAATCTTAATTCCAATATTTGGTTTTGCTCTCAAAACCAAGGAAGGAGTTACTCTATATAATACTAATTCTGATATCCAAAAGTATTCAGGAGCAAAATCGGCATTAGCCGGTGATGAATGGTTTGTCCGAGTAACAATGCCTGTTAGTTTGTTTACGGGAGATTATTTTATTTCTGTCGGAATTGCCAGCAGAGCTACCAATGGAGAAATTATACCTCATGATAGAAGGTATGATTCCATTCATTTACAGATTGGTTCAATATCTCATTTTTCAGGATTAGTGGATTTAAAAGCAGAGATTGGAATTGAAATAAAAAAAAATGATTAATCAACTTAAAAAAATAGGCTTCAAACTAGACCAGACAACTGGAGTTTGGCAAAAAAAGAATCAGGTTAATTTTTCTTATAGTGATGGAGATGATATAGAAAATTACTTACTAGATTCAATTCGCAATTGTAAAGACAAATCCATTTCATCTGTTGAATTAAACCAATATATAAAAGATTGGCCAACACTTTATCATCTGAGTCGTAGACGATCGAATATAATTAGGCCATTTGCCTCTTTTTTAAAAGGAAAAAAAGTTTTAGAGATTGGATGTGGATGTGGTGCATTGTCTCGATTTCTAGGAGAGGTTGGAGCTGAGTTAATTGCAGTGGAAGGTAGTTCACGCAGGGCTCTTATAACGAGAGAACGATGTAAAGATTTAAAAAATGTAAATGTTGTAGCAGCAACAAGTGAGCTAGTAGCGGACTTACGCGAGTTAGACGTTGTGATTTTAAATGGAGTCCTTGAATATTCTCCTAAATATTTAGGGGTTAATGGGCATTTGACGCTACTTAAAACTGTATTCAATCAATTAAACGAAAAAGGAAAACTAATTCTTTCAATAGAAAACCAAATGGGTCTAAAATACTTTGCAGGTCAACCGGAAGATCATGCCGGACAGCCTATGTATGGAATCAATGACTCTTATAGGGAAGGTGAATTTAAAACATGGGGAAAAAAAGAATTAAAAGAAATTCTTAAGAGAATTGGATTTAAAAAAATAGATCAATATATCCCGCTTCCAGATTATAAATTGCCTATTTCAATAATTACACCTTTTGGCTGGGAAAATTTTTCTGAAGAGTTAGTTCCCCTGGCTATTGATTCCATTTGTGAAGATCCTCAAAGAAAAAATATAGATTTATTTTCTATGGAAAAATCTTACATCTCAACCTGGAAAAATGGATTGGCTTCTGATCTTGCAAATTCTTTTTTATTCATTGCAAATCGGGAAGATAAACCGGGCAAGATAATCGCTACTGATTCCGTTGCTTTTTCCTTCAAAGATAATTTTGAAATCGGAGTTAATGAAGGAATTGAGTTTAAAAAAGAAAAAAAGAATTCAGAAATTACTCTTAACTATTTTCAAATTGATCAAGTTGAAAATAATTTAAAGTATACTCGAACTGAAATATTTCGAAGTAAAGAATCCTATTTGTTTAAATTATTACAAATTGTAAATCAAACCGGTTGGGATTTAAATGACATTCTAGTTTGGGTTAAGCCCTGGATTGAAGCATTAAAAAATGAAGCCTATTCTCAGGATGGAAGAGTTGAGTCTATGAAAATAGATAAATCTCATTGGAATTCTGTACCTGTGAATTGTGTTTTAATTGAATCCAATAAAATTCTTCTACCTAGAAGTCCTAAAAACAATGAAGAGATTGATTTAACATTGGTAATTTATCATGGACTAAAATTGTCTTTGGAGCGAATATCAAGTGTTAATAAAATAGAGGATAATATTGAATTAACACGAAAAAATATAGTTCAATATATTTTCTCATCACTCTTAAATATTAATATAGATGAGGAACAGTTAATAGAATTAGAAAAAAAAGAGTTAAGCATTTCAAAGAAAATTATACTTGAAAATACTCACTTTAATAAAGATATAATTCAACAAAGAGAAAGTTTAGAAGATTTACAAAATAGAGCAACTGCTTTGGACTCTACTTTGAAACAGGTTACCAATTCGGTAAGTTGGAAAATCACCAGACCACTGCGCAAATTAATACGGTTAATACTATAATTTGAAAGTAGAAAGAATCAAAGAAAGGTTAGTCGCTATTAACCTTGCAAAAGAATTAGATAGCATCGATGTTATTCCAATTGAATCTTCTTTTGTAAGAAAGGACTTTGGAACTTCAGAAAAGTTTCGAATTCTAATAAACGGAAGTAATGAATTTATCCTACGAATTGGAAATAATCTTGAGTTACTTTATGATAAATATAAATTAGCCGCTGTAAAATATCCGGAACTATTTCCTGGGATATTTTTGTATGAATCAGAAAACGAAAAGCAGATTCTACTAGAGGAATTTGTAAAAGGCGATACTTTAGAAAGTTTTATAAAAAAAAATCCCGCTGAAGAAAAAAGAATTATTCAATCTGTATTAGAGCTTCATGCTAATTTGAATAAGACTGTCACCCAATCGGATTATAAAAATGCCAGTATTGAAATTGATTCACTTTTAAATAATATTATAGAATTAGAATTTTTAACCCCGGTAGACTCTGCGTTAATCAGAGAAGTGATTCGTCCGGAAATTCTTAACCTTTTAAAACAAAGGGAAAGTTTTAATAAGCGAATAACGCAGGGAGATTTTATTGATAGGAATATTATCCTGACTCCATCCGGAAAATTAAGGATAATTGATTTAGAGTTTTTGAGAGAAACTCATTTTTACTCTGAAGAATTGTTTCGTTTTTTTTCGTATTCTAGTTCCATTTCTATAAAAGAATTTAATAATCCGAAACCTGACTTTCTTGATGAAATTTATTTTCTTATAAACCAACTCAACTTAGTTTTATTGGCACATAAAAATTATTTACATTCGAAGGGATTTGATTTACTAATGTATCGAATATTTGAAATTATTAGAGATAAATCAGATAATTACAACCATTCCAGAATTATTAAATTTTTAAATGGAGATTTCTGGGGATTATCCGCTATAATAAATTCCAAGAATGAATTGATTCATAAAAGAGAATATGAACTTTCAGCTGTGGTGAATAGCTACACCTGGAAAATTGCAAGAATCATTAGCTACCCAATACGAAAAGTCCTTTCTATGTTTAGAAGATAATTTTCTGATTGAATACTGTTCAAAGCTTATATTCAATCTTCGGCTATTCTAAGTCTACTCAGATAAAAAGAGCATATACTAAATTATGAATTTAAAAATATTTCAGATTTACTATGATTCTATTTCTATAAAAGGTTTAGATCCTGATTTCATTCCTTATGACAATTCTAAGGGTAGTTCAAAATGGTTTGAATACGGTGTATTTCGTGATAATTATTTTAACAAAAATTATAAGTCGGCTGAGTATACCGGATTTCTATCATGGAAATTTAGACAAAAAACTAGAATATGGGGCAAAGAGTTCGTAACCTTTATTCATAAAGCAGAAGTATCAGATGTTTACTTCGTAAATCCATTTCAGGGAAATACTAACCGGTTTCGAAGCGTATGGGAATGCGGAGAATACTTTCATCCCGGTTTGAAAGAAATAGTAAAAAATATTTTTCATAAAATTGGTTATGATATCAGTTTAGATAAAATTGTAAATAATCATGAAGACACATTATATTGTAATTACTGGGTTGGAAATGAAAAGTTTTGGAAAATGTATATAGAATTTTGTGAGCCTGTTTATTTATATATAGAAAATTCGCTAGATCCAATCCTCGAAGAAAAAATTTTAAAGCAAGCGGACCCTTCCATAAAAGCAAGTTTTATTCCATTTATTATGGAAAGGCTTTTTACTACTTTACTTTATGTAAAAGGAAAAAATATTAAAGCCAGTCCTTTAAAGTTTCATCCTTTTTTTGCGCACCCTATAAGTCTTTATCCGGTTTATCTAAGGTTAAATAATCTTAAAGAATTGGAAATGAAAGGTGCTGATGTAACGGATAATAGAAATATTCTCCTTCCATTTCTTGATAATTTTATGGAAATGGCAGCTAAAGAAAAGCAAAATGGAATTTTACGAAAAATAATTTTTCGATTAATATTTTTTATCAAAGTTAGAATTAAGTTATTCTTTATTAAAAAGAATTTAGAAAATCAAGTATGAGTTTAAAAGAAAAAAAAATATTAATTGTAAATAATGAAAACATTTCCTTAAATTTGGAAACTACTAATACTAAGTTTGGTATTGAGTATTTTATTAAAGAAATAAATGGTTTATCGAATTTTAATGAATCTCTAGTTACCGAAATTGATTATATTTTGTTTTTAGATTCTGTAAGATTGAGAAATAAAGAAACGAACCTGGAATTAGTAGTAAGGAATTGTATACAGTTTTTAGAGGTTAATGAGCATTATGCGATTTGTCAACCAACGATACTATATGGTGAAGTATCAGAACTTAATTATATATTTGATTCGAACATAAAGTCTCACACTAATCTGAATAATGTTGATGATGCTTTTCTAGTTATTAAAGGTAAAGTTGTTCAAAATTTTAGTTTAAAAGAGTTTATTGTAGGAGATAAAGTTAATTGGAGAAAATACATTGAAGAAATAAATTATTATGGATTTCAATGTTGTAGGTTACTAAGTGATTTTATCGAAGTTGCTTATAATGAGAATATTGAATTTATTAAAGATAAGCCGCGAGATTGCTTTGATATTATCAATTTGGGCTTTATAAAAAAAAATGCAGATATAGGATTTGAATTATCTTATTTAGACCCAATCTACAATGGAACGAGTGAATATGCTTTAAATATTTTACCGACAATGATTGAAACTTTTTCCGGTAAAAAGATTTCTTTTAAAATAATCGCCAGCAATAATATCATAGCAAAATTTGCGTTAGAAAAATATGGTGATTATCTTATTTCTCCGGAAGAAAGTCAAAATTATTTTTTTCATTTATTATTTATTCCACAGCAAATATATTCAGATATTGCACTTGAGAAAATTAATCGCTCATGTTTTAAGTTTGTCTTCACTCTTCTTGATGTGATTGCTCTTAGATGCAATTATATTAGTCGTGGTTATAGTTTAGATATCCCCTGTTCATTAGCATATAAATATAGCGAACAGATTATTGGATTAACAGAATCATCTGCAAAGGATATAGAGAATTTTTTTAAAGAGAGAATGATTGATAGGGCAGTAACTCCCATACTTTTGACCAAAGAAGAAGTCATTGATGACAAGTCTCTCGACACAAAAGAAGAAAAAATAAGCTTTATTGGAAAAAATTATATATTACTCATAGGCAATGCTTTCAAGCATAAAGCAATTGAAAAAGCATTAGAATTTTTGAATAAATCAGAATACAATGTTGTAGTTATAGGTTATTTGCCAGAGAAAAAAAAATACAATGATAGAATAAAATTTTTTGAAAGTGGCAATGAATCTAACGAATTAATCAATAATCTATATTTGAATAGCAAATTAATATTTTATCCGAGTTTATATGAAGGGTTTGGTTTACCGGTAGTAGCCGCTATTCAAATGAGAAAAAAAATATTGGTATTTGATTCCGATGTAAATCGCGAATTAAAAAAAACTTTTGATAGAAATGATTGTGTTTATTTTTTTAATAATTTTTCTAAAATTTCAAATAGGATTCAGGAAGTTCTAGAATCCCCTCAAATTTTAAATTCAAATAGAAATTTTTCGGAATTTAGAAGTTGGAAGAATGTAAGCGCAGAAACTTCAGAGTTACTGCTTAAAGTATTTGCTTCACCTATTAATTTAAATAAAATTAATGCAAGAATATATGAAGTAATAACTCTAAAGATAGTTGAAAGAGGAATTCAAATTACTGCTATGGATAAAACAATTTCAACATTATTAAATAGTTCAACGTTAAAAATAGGTTTATTTATTACCTGGCCAATTCGAAAGATAAAATCTTTTTTTAAATAATTGGGCAATTAATTTAAAAAATACATAGTGCAAAATATACAAATGAAAATATTTACAATATTAGAATCTAACTCAATAGAAATAGTCAATCAATTAGAAAAAATAAATTCTCAAATTTACTCTGGGTCTATTTCTAAAGGCTATGCAGAATTTTTAAAATCTGATTCTGATTTTATTGTAATCTTAAAACCGGAAAGTTGGATTGGTAAGCAAAATAACCTGAGTTCTCTAATTAAGAAATGTATAGAGTCATTGCGCATAATAGAGCATTATGCACTATCACAGCCTGCTATTATTTATGGTGAACTCGCAAAAGAGCATAGCGGATTTGTTTCCCAGGTAAAATCTTATTCTTATATAAAAAATATTGATGATACATTTCTTGTTGTAAAGGGAATAGTAGCTAGAAATTTTTCCTTCCACCCATTTATCGAAATGGATAAAATGGACTGGGTAAAATATAATAATGAAATTAATTACTACGGATTTGAATCTATACGAGTTAATTCCTGCTTCATTGAAGTGGATAAAAAGAAAGGTTTTGAAATAAAAGATTTTGATCCTTATGATTCAGTAGATTTAATCAATAGAAGTTACTTAAAAAAATATTATGAAATAGGCATTGATTTTTCTTACCTGGCTCCAATCTTCAATGGCTCTAGTGAATATGCAACCAGTATACTTGGTAAGTTAATTGAAAATTTAAAAATAAATCAAATTAGTTTTCAAATAATTGCTGATAGTGCTGTAATTCAAAAATTTCAATTAGAAGTATATAGCGATTATCTCATAGATAGTGCTAAATGCGAGGAAAGTTTTTATAATTTATTATTCATTCCACAGCAAATATATTCTGTTTCCGCAATGGAGAAGATTAATAGGATTTGTTTTAAATTTGTATTTACCATGTTAGATGTAATTGCTCTTAGATGCAGGTATCTCGGAGAACCACGCGGATTAGATATTGCTAGTTCTATTGCTTACAAGTATGCAAAAACAGTATTAGGTTTATCAAAGGCTTCTTCTAAAGATATTGAAAGTTTTTTTAATGAGAGATCAATTTTTAGAAATGTAAAGCCGGTATTACTTACCAAAGAAATGGATTTTACTGATTCCAGTGATAATTTTGAACCTGAAATTATTTATAAAGATTACATTCTGGTAATGGGGAATGCTTATAAGCATAAATCAATCGAAAAGACGTTAAGTGAACTCTATGATACAGAATTAAATTTAGTTATATTAGGCGATGACTTGATTTCTCCTAGGTTTCGAAAGAGATTTAAAGTATTTCCAAGTGGAAGAATTTCCAATCGAGTAATGGATTCTCTCTATAAAAATTCCAGCCTCATTCTTTATCCAAGTCTTTATGAAGGATTTGGTTTACCGGTATTAGCCGCACTTCAATTAGGAAAGAAAATCCTGGTATTTGATTCAGAGATTAATCGTGAGCTAAAGGAAGAGTTTGATAAGAACAATTTAATTTTCCTATTCAAATCTTTTTCAGACTTGCCCGCATTTATCGAGAAAGTATTAAAAATTCCATCAGAAAATAATTTTAATTTTTCAGTTTCTAGAACCTGGAAAGATGTAAGTTCTGAAACTACAAAAATTTTGTTAGATGACTTGAAAACTAACTTAGATTTCAACCAATTAAATCAGCGAATTTATGATGTGAGAGAGATAAGAAAAATTCTTGAAAATTCTCATTGGATTAAGCTTCACCATTTTCATTTTCTTGCTAAGTTATTGTTGGAAATATTTATAAGAAAAATTAGATGGTATCTTGGAACCGCTAAAAAGTTTCTTTTTAAATTAGTAGGAAAAAGATAGCAAATGATAAATAGAATCAAAAGATCTCTCGCATTTCGGCTAAGAAATTTTTTAAATAGGCCAACGATTCCTGTCGTAAAGATTTCTACACAGGAAGTTAATTCACTTACCTACAAACCAATTATCAGTGTAATCGTGCCTGTTTATAATATTGAAAGTAAGTATTTAGTTCGATGCATCGAATCAGTCCGAAAGCAAGTCTATCCTAATTGGGAACTCTGTCTTTTTGACGATTGTTCTACTTTAAAGGAAACGATTGCAACATTGAAAAAATATGAAGGCAAAGACAATCGTATAAAAATAAATTATTCCAACAAAAATTTAAATATTTCAAATGCTATGAATAAATGTGCAGAACTTGCAACGGGTGAATTTTTGTCTTTTTTAGACAATGATGATGAGTTACAGGAAAATGCACTTTTCTTTGTTGCAAAAGCTCTAAATCAAGATGCAAAACTTGATTATATTTATACAGATGAAGATAAAATTGATACAAAGGGCAAGCACTCAGAAGTATATTATAAGCCTGATTACTCACCGGAATTAATTACAACTGTGATGTATTTTTTACATCTTATTACAATTCGCAAAAGTTTATTTCAAAAACTAGGCGGATTTAGAGATGAATACGCTGGAGCGCAAGACTATGATTTGGCGCTACGGGTAACCCGTGAAACAAAAAAAATCCATCATATTCCAGAAGTTTTATACCACTGGAGGAAAATTCCAGGCTCTGCTGCAGCAAAAGTAGACGCAAAACCGAAAGCACTTGAAAATGCAAAGAAGGCATTGGAAGATCATGCGAGAATTAGTTCTAAAGATAAAGCATACGTTGAACATGGTTTATTGCAGGGAACTTTTAGGCTTCGCTACAAGATTTCGCCAGAACCTGAAGTTACAATTCTTATTCCGACCAATAACGGAAGAAGAACGTTAGTCGGCCGGGGTGATATTAGCCTCGTTTTGAATCTTGTAAAAAGTATAAAAGAAAAAACAAATTATAAAAATTATAAAATAAAGGTTATTGATAATAATAATTCAAATTCAGAAGCTAAATCTCTATATAAAAACCTAGGGGTAGAGTTAATTCATTACGAATACGATAACAGTGTTAGCTTTAACTTTGCTAAAAAGGCAAATTTTTGTTTTGAGCAAGCGAGTTCCGAGTATGTTTTATTTCTAAATGATGATATGGAAGTTAGGGATTCGAATTGGCTACTATCTCTGCTAGAGCCTCTACAAAACCAGGAAGTAGGAGTAGTAGGGGCTAAACTACTTTATCCGGATGAAAGTGCTCAGCATGCTGGAATTGTTCTAAACAAACAATACCTGGTTATGCATCTTTTTCATGGATTGGGGAAAAATGCCGTTAGCCAATATGGTTTTTCTCATATGATTCGAAATTATTCGGCAGTTACCGGTGCTTGCATAATGACTCGAAAAAAAATACTAGACGAAGTTGGTGGATTTGATATTGGCCTGGGTGTTGATTTTAATGATATAGATTTCTGTTTACGCGTTGGCAAAAAAGGATACAGAACGGTTTATACTCCTTTTTGTGAATTGTTCCATTTTGAACAGAGCACACTAAGAAGAACAGATCAAAAACAAGAAGAGAAGGAACTGTTTGTTAGCCGCTGGAAAGATTTAATTGAGGCAGACCCGTACTCAAATAAAAATTGGAATATTTAAAAAGAAAACCTGATTAAAACAATTTATAAAAAGGAAAATAGAATGAAAGCAGTGATATTAGCAGGTGGATTGGGAACCCGCATAAGTGAAGAAACCCATCTAAAGCCGAAACCCATGATTGAGATTGGCGGTAAGCCAATACTTTGGCATATTATGAAAATATATTCATCGCATGGAATTAATGATTTTATTGTTTGTTGCGGATACAAAGGCTATGTGATCAAGGAATACTTTGCCAATTATTTTTTGCATATGTCTGACGTTACTTTTGATATGAGCCATAATAAAATGGAGGTTCATCAAAAATACGCAGAATCCTGGAGAGTAACTCTTGTTGATACCGGAGATAATACTTTGACCGGGGGAAGACTAAAGAGGGTAAAAGAATATATTAAAGATGAAGATGCATTCTGTTTTACATACGGTGATGGACTTTCTGATGTTAATATTTCTGAATTAATTGAATTTCATAAGGAGCATAAACATTTAGCAACAGTAACTGCTGTTCAACCACCGGGAAGGTTTGGTTCTCTTTCAATTTCTAATAAACAAGTAACTGGATTTTTAGAAAAGCCTAAAGGAGATGGTGATTGGATAAATGGCGGTTTCTTTGTATTATCCCCCAAGGTCATTGATTACATTGGTGGCGATGAAGACAGTTGGGAAGCTTCTCCATTAGTTAATATTACAAAGGACAATCAGTTAATGGCTTATTCACATAGTGGTTTCTGGCAGCCAATGGACACACTTCGCGATAAGAATCACCTGGAAGAGTTGTGGCATTCAGGAAAAGCTCCCTGGAAGAAATGGAAATAAAAATGAATTGGAAAGGTAAAAAAGTATTAGTAACAGGACATACTGGATTTAAGGGAAGTTGGCTTAGCCTATGGTTAAAAAAATTAGGGGCGAAAGTTTACGGTGTTTCTTTAGATCCAATTACAAATCCATCGCTCTTTGCTGTTGCCTCTGTGAAGGAAGAAATTGAAAAGGATTCTAGAATTGACATTCGTAATTTAAATGAATTAAAAACCTTTTTTCAAGAAGTAAATCCAGAAGTTGTCTTTCACTTAGCTGCACAGGCATTAGTATTAGATTCTTATGCAAATCCAGTTGATACCTTTGCGACTAACGTTATGGGAACGGTCAATGTTCTTGAATGCATTCGACTTACTCCATCGGTTCAAGCATCTGTAATTGTAACAACTGATAAATGCTATGAAAATAAAGAATGGTATTGGGCATATCGTGAAATAGAACCTATGGGTGGATTTGATCCATATTCTAGTAGCAAAGGTTGCGCTGAATTAGTCACCTCCGCCTATCGATCTAGTTTTTTTTCCAATGGAAAATCTTTTGTTGCGTCAGCTCGAGCTGGAAATGTAATCGGAGGTGGAGATTGGTCAAAGAATAGACTTATACCAGATTTTTTTCGTTCCATAGAAAATCAAGAGCCTCTTTTTTTAAGATATCCCCGGGCAATTCGTCCCTGGCAACATGTACTTGAGCCTGTTGGCGGATATATTTTATTAGCCGAAAAACTTCTCGGAGAGGATAAAGAAAATTATGCGGAAGCATGGAATTTTGGTCCTTCGGAAGATGATGCCAAAACTGTTGAGTGGATTGCTACAAATATTTGTAAACATTTCCCTGGAAGTTCCTGGAAAACAGAGTCAGGCGAAAAAAAACATGAAGCAAATTATTTAAAGTTAGACATTAGTAAGGCAAAGATGAAGCTAAATTGGTCACCTAAATGGCAAACCAAACAAGCGTTAAGCGCCACTGTCGAATGGTATCAAGCTTTTAAGTCAGGAAAAAATATGAAAGATTTTACTTATGATCAAATAAGTCATTATGAATCATTTAAAACTCAGGAATAGAAATTGGCAACTGATTTTAATTTTATACAAACTACAATAGAAGGACTATTTATTATAGATAGGACTAAGATTAAGGATAGTAGAGGTTTTTTTTATCGAGTTTTTTCCAGGTCTGATTTAGAGTCAATTGGGTTAAAGAAAGACCTTGTCCATATTAATTTTTCGCACACAGATGTTAAATATTCTACAAGAGGATTGCATTTTCAATATCCTCCTTATACAGAAACTAAGATAGTGACTTGTTTAAATGGGGCTGTATTTGATGTTGCGGTAGATCTTAGAAAAAATTCTCCTACTTTTCTAAAATGGTTTGGTACGATTCTGTCATCTGAAAATAATAGAAGTCTTTATATTCCAGATGGTTTTGCACATGGATTTCAAGTATTGGCAGAAAATTCAGAACTGATCTATTTACACACTGAAAAATATGTAAAGGAATCAGAAGGTGGATTACACGTATTAGACCCTGCAATTAGTATTAGGTGGCCTAACGAGCCAATTGGTTTATCAAATCGAGATATCTCATTTAGCTTTCTTGATAATAATTTTAAAGGAATAGAAATATTATGAAATGTAGACATTGCAATTCTTCTTTAGAGCATGTATTTGCTGATTTAGGAACTTCACCTCCTTCCAATTCTTATTTAAGAGAGGATCAGTTGAATAAGCCTGAACTTTTTTATCCACTTCGAGTAAAGGTTTGTGAATCCTGCTGGCTTGTGCAGGCAGAAGATTTTACAAATCGCGAAGAATTTTTTTCAAATGATTATGCATACTTTAGTTCTTTTTCCACTACCTGGCTTATTCATGCAAAAGAGTATGTTCAAAAAATGACAGAAAGGTTTAAGTTAGGAAAGGATAGCTTCGTTGTTGAAGTTGCGTCTAATGATGGTTATTTGCTACAATTTTTTAAGGATATTTTAGTGCCATGTTTGGGAATCGAGCCTACTAAAAGCACAGCAGATGCTGCAACTATAAAAGGAATTCCTACACTGCAGGATTTTTTTGGTAGAAAATTAGCCGATTCGCTTGCCCGTGAAAATAAAAAAGCAGATCTTACTGCGGCAAATAATGTTTTGGCTCATGTTCCGGATATTAATGATTTTATAGGTGGATTTTCCATTTTGTTGAAAGATACAGGTGTGGCAACATTTGAGTTTCCGCATTTACTTCAATTGGTAAACCATACTCAATTTGATACAATTTATCATGAGCATTATTCGTATCTATCTCTTTTAGCAGTTCAGAAAATTTTCCTTGAAAATGGTCTGGAAGTTTTCGATGTTGAAGAGCTTCCTACTCATGGAGGAAGTTTGCGTGTTTTTGCACAAAAGAAAAATATTGGTAAACAACCTATCTCGACTAGAGTCACAGAACTATTGCGAGAAGAAAAAAGTGCCTCAATAGATTCGATAAAATTTTATCAGGGATTTCAAGATAAGATCAATACTGCAAAGAATCGAATGCTAGAATTTCTTATTAAGGCTAATCAAGATAAATCACTTGTGATAGGCTATGGGGCAGCAGCTAAAGGAAACACTTTTTTAAATTATGCAGGAATTCGATCTGATTTAATTTCTTTTGTCGTAGATAAAAATCCACATAAGCAAAATAAATTTTTACCGGGTAGTCGAATTCCAATTTATAGTGAGCAAATGATAAAAGATAAAAAACCAAACTATGTTGTTATTTTTCCCTGGAACTTAAAGACCGAAATAAGTAATCAATTATCTTACATCCGTGAATGGGGCGGTAAATTTGTTGTAGCCATACCGGAATTAGAAGTATTTTAAAATGGAAAAGACAAAAATCCTGGTAACCGGTGCAACTGGATTCGTTGGACGATATGTAATAAAGGAACTATTAGAAGAAAAGAATTTAGAAATAATAGTCATTACCCGCAATTTAGAAAAATATAAAGAGCTTGAGCTTTTTAAAAATATTACTTTAGTTCAGTATGATCTTTCTAACCCAAGTTATGAATTGATTAAGTCAATGGGAAGAGTAGATTCATTGATTCATCTTGCCTGGGATGGACTTCCCAATTATAAAGAATCTTTTCACATTGAAAAAAATTTATTCGAGAGTTATAATTTTTGTAAAATGGTCTTAGAGACCGGTTTAAAAAATCTTTCTATAGTAGGGACTTGCTTTGAATACGGTATGGTGGATGGTTGTTTACATGAAGAGATGGAATCTAAACCTAACAATGCGTATGCGATAGCAAAAGATTCTCTACGAAAATTTATTGAACTATTAATTAAAAAACATTCCGTATCTTTTAAGTGGATTCGCTTATTTTATATGTATGGGGAAGGACAGGCTAAAAACTCTCTTATTTCACAATTAGAGCAGGCAATTGCAAAAGGGGAAAAAACTTTTAACATGTCTGGAGGAGAACAACTGAGAGACTATTTGCCGGTAAATGAAGTTGCGGCTAATATTGTTAGCTGCTCACTTCAGACTCAAATCAATGGAATAATAAATTGTTGTAGTGGAAAACCAATTTCAGTTAGAAGTTTTGTAGAAAATTATTTAAAAAAGCGAAATGTTGAAATGAATCTTAATTTAGGATTTTATCCCTACGCTGACTATGAGCCAATGGCTTTCTGGGGAGATAAGACTAAATTGCAAACTATTTTAAATCTTTCTAAGTCTTAGAATAATTTCTGAAAATTCCATCTTTAATCCCTAAAATAAAAAAATTAAAATTTTTCATTCTATTCTTTTCTAATAAAAAAACTCTTAAATTATCTACGAAAAAATTTCCAAGGTCGATTAAAAACCAACCTGGAAATTTAAATAAATATAGTTTCCAAGTCCAAATTCTATTTCGAATCATATAAAACCTTCTTTCCGGACTGTGATTGGTCGGATGAAAATTCCATTTAGCAAATTGAATACTCTTTGTATTTCCTAATTTATGCCTTAATTCTGCATTCCTTAAAACCGTAATAGAATAATCATTTGCCCTTACCCGCAAGGAATATTCTATATCAATATAATCAATAAAAAATTCTTCTCTCATTAAACCGCATTTCTCAATTACTTCTCTTGATATAACGGATCCGGAAGAAATCACAGTATTAACATTCTCAATCTTGTGCATACTTCCTGTAAACCGCACTCGCCTATAAATTCCTTTCGATAAAGTCCAATATTTTTGTTCTTTTTGTGAATTCTCATGTAGAATATGACATGCCGCAATTCCAAGTTTTGGATTTCGTGAAAATTCTCTTTGTAACTCGATTGCACTTCCTTCACTCAGAGTTGAATCGTCATCTAGAAACAAAAAGAAATCTCCGCCTAGTTCCATTCCTTTTTTAATCCCAATATTCTGTGCTTTAGCCAGTCCTTGATTTTTATTCTCTAGGAGTATAATTATATTAGCTGCTCTAAGGTTTGCTAAAAGTTGAGTTTGTGTTTCTTTATCCGAGCCATTATCGACTAAAATTAGTTTATCAACTTGTTTTATAATATCTTTGCAATTAGAAATAAGTTTGAGTATTTCGGGGTGGTAACTTACGATTATCCCTATTATCATTTTAAGCTCTATTTTTTTATAATCTAAATAATTCTATATTTGTAAATGAAAATAACCTTGAATTTAAATTTAATCCGGGCATTTAAAATAAAAATTTTAGAATTGATTTTTTAAAAAATATATTAAATAGTCAAGTTATGACTAAAGAAGAATTATACGATACAGTGCAATTAAACCAAATACAAATTCAATTTGGCTATCAATTAGTTCATTATTTTACCTCTGAAAAATTGAGTGGATTATTAGAGAGAATAGTTACCCTGCGTATCGATACTGCTAAAAATACAGGTCTAATGCTCTCCCCAATTTCTATTCAAGACAATTTATCTTTGGGAGATGATAATTATTTAATCATGATACGTGGAAAAGTTGTCGCAACAGGAATTGTAAATACAAAAAAATTATTAGTATTGAATTCAAGTGAAATAAAGGGAGATAAAACACTTGATCCGGTTTTTAATATACCTGCTGTATGGATTTTGGAAGAAGATCGAGAAGATGCAATGCAAAGGGGACTAACGGTTCTAAGTATTGAAACTATTCTAATTACACATTTAGCTGAGATAATTAAAAATTATTCATCAAAATTACATGGCAGGCAGGATACTCAGTTCTTGATAGAAAAACTGGCTATATCTCATCCAAAAGTTGTAGAAGAGGTTACACCTAAATATCTAACGGTTGGTGAGATTACTCAAATTCTAAAATTTTTACTGAGTAAAGGTGTATCTATATTAGATTTTTTAACTATAATGGAAACTATAGGCGATTCAATATATTTAACTAAAGATATTAATAAACTTACAGAAATGGTTTTGTCCGAATTAACAAGTTAGCTAAAAAATAAATATTCTTTGAAAAAAATAAGTGCAAAAATAAAGAAAGGGAAAATAAGTATTCCCTATGAAAAAGATAATTACAATTTCCCGGGTTCTATTCATTTTATTTTCATTCTCTTTGTCATCTCAGACATTTGAGGTAAAATCAGTTCCTAATCCAAGATCAGCAAATGGAGGATTTATATCCGATCCCGGTCATTATTTACAATCTACGGAAATTCAGGCGTTGAATGCAATGTTAGTTGAGCTTGAAAACTCAACTACCGCAGAATTTGCAATTGTAATTTTACCATCTATTGGTAGTGCAATACCCAAAGATTTTGCGGTAGAACTTTTTAATTATTGGGGTATTGGAAAGAAAGGAAAGGATAATGGTCTTTTGCTGCTATTAGTAATGGATCAAAGAAGGTGGGAATTTGAATGCGGTTATGGGTTAGAAGGAACTCTACCGGATGCGATTTTGAAAAGAATAGGGGAAAATGAGTTAGTTCCTAATCTAAAGACAAAAGATTATAACACTGGATTTGAAAACGTCATTGAAGCGGTTTCTAAAAGAATAAAAAATGAACCTGATTCTATTGCGGATAACACTAAGTTACCTCTTGATTCTGAAAATAAAAATTTAGGACCTTTTGCAAGTGTAGATAATTCTCTCCCTCCAGTTTTTGCACCTATCTATTTATTATTGTTTTTAATTGGGATATACTATTTAAAAAATAAAGATGGAAGAAAGTTTAGTATTCTTTTTTCTGATTCGATGGTAAACTGGAAATTGGCGTTAATTGGACTAGCTCCTTTTGTTATTTATTTTCTTTATTATACTTATGAGAGTTATATCTATTTGCCTCCGTTACTATTTCAAGCTTATTTCTTTTTAGGAGTTTTTATTACCGTTTCCATTTTTCAAGTCTTTTATGTTTTATCAAAGAAAACTTACAAAGACCCATATGAATTTTATAAAGCAATTGATTCTAAATTTAGATCTTCGGAGTTTATTATAATTTCAGTTTTATTTCCTTTGCCACTTCTATTCTTTATTGTATGGAGTCTTGTAAAAAGAAGACAACTTAGATTAGAAGTTAGAATTTGTGATAAGTGTAAAACGAATATGGTTCGACTTGCAGAAGATAAGGATGATTTCTTCCTAAAAGATGGACAAAAGGTAGAAGAAAAAATTGGATCAATTGATTATGATGTTTGGTTTTGCGAGAAAAGTAAGGATGTTAAAATATACGCATACGAGTCGTTATTCACAAGTTATTCAAAATGTCCTTCTTGTAAATTCAAAACGCAATTTGTTGAATCGGACACTGTGACCGTTTCTCCTACTTGCACTAGTTCTGGTTCCGGTATACGACGTTATGCCTGTAAAAATTGTAATCATAAAAGTAGTTCGACTTATACGATTCCTGCTCGTGATTGCAGCAAATCTTCTAGTAGTTCTGGTTCATCGTATAGTAGTAGCTCTTCAAGTTCTAGTTCGTCCTTTGGAGGAGGGCGCTCCGGTGGTGGGGGAGCTGGCGGAAGTTGGTAAAAATTTCTCTTGCTTCTTTTTTGTTCTTTGTTAAAAAAGAAAAATGGCAATTGATATAAATTTAATAAAATCCTTTGGAAAGCAAGGAATTAAAGCACTCCTTACGATTCTCTTTTTTACGGGAGCAGGTATAATTTCTAACTGGATACTTCTGGCCTTTTTAACTCCAGAATTAAAAATTCTTTTCGATACTACTGGCTCTCACGGAGGGCACGCAGGCGGAGGAGCGGCGATCCTGGCGGTCCTTCTCTTGTTATTCGTTAATTGGAAAGGGACTCTTTTGTTTACTCTCTTTTTTTTCGTCTTTCCATTTGTTCATTTTTTATTTGCTAAAAAGTATGCAATTTCTGTTGCGATTTCTTCAATTCTGAAGGAAAAAAAAGAGCATATTGTAGAATACTTAATGCAGAAGTTTTTCGATAGAATTCATTCTAAAATGGAATGGTTAGATAAAATGAATAATTCTGGCCTAGTTAAAGCGGTTAATGAATATTTACCACAATATATTAATAAACTAGAAGGGATGCCTTTTGTTATACGAGTTATTGTAAAATTATTTCTTTCTAGATTAGACTTCATGGGTATAGTTTCGGGTGCCATCAGTGATGAAGGGAAAATTGATATTAGCCAGGAAGAGTTAATTCAAAAAATTACAAATAAAGTTAATTTAGTTTTAGATGAAAAAGTTTTCTCTCCAAGTTTACAAGGAAACCTAATTGTATTTACAATCAATTTACTAACCTTTATCCTTGCCAAAACACTCATTTAAATGAAAGAAACGAAAAATAATTATTTCAAAATTAATGAATTCATTGGTGGTTTTTCTGCACTTTTAGTTGCTTTACCCTCTGCAATTGCTTACGGGATCATTATATTTTCGGGTCTCGGGGAAGCCTATACAAGACAAGCTGCTCTTGTGGGAATTATTGGAACAATTATTTTAAGCATATTTGCGTCGATTTTTGGAAAGACACCTGGAATGATCTCCGCTCCGAGTGCACCGGCAGGAGCAGTATTATCCGCATATGTAATGGAACTAGTCCACAGGAAAAATGTTTCGCTTGAATATATTCCTATTTTTGTTACGTTAACCGCCCTCTTTGCTGGTATATTACAATTAGCCACCGGAAAAGCAGGAGGTGGAAAGTTAGTAAAATATATTCCCTATCCAGTTGTAACAGGATACTTAGGTAGTGTCGGAATTTTAATTATGCTCGGTCAGCTTCCAAAACTCTTAGGTTTTGCAAAAGCGGCACAAATTATTTCCAGTCTATCAACATTAAGCTATCAGAATTATACTCATTTAATTATTGGCGGCTCCACTATTCTTGCAATGGTTTTAATTATTCGAATTTCTAAAAAAATCCCACCGGCTATATTTGCATTGAGCATTGGAGCTATTACTTTTTTTACTCTCGGATATTTTGAACGGGGCTTATTTTCTCTTGAGAGTAATCCTTATGTGATAGGACAAATTTCTGTTTCCCCTTTAGAATTTGTGCATAATATTTCGAATACCTGGAAACTAATTGCAGGATTTGATATGGATCTAGTTCTTAATCTTATTGTTCCTGTGGTTACACTTGCTTTTGTGCTCTCTATAGATACTTTAAAAACCTGTATTGTTCATGATACCTTGATGCAAACAAGGCATGATTCCAATCAAGAATTAATGGGGCAGGGCATTGCGAATATCGTATCTTCATTGGTAGGTGGTATTCCTGGATCTGGAACTATGGGAGCAACGCTTGTAAATTTGAATAGTGGAGGTAAAACAAAATTATCCGGTGCTCTAGTTGGAGTATTTGCTATGTTTATTTTGTTTTTTGTTCCCCAAATTTTAGCCTGGATTCCAATTGCTGCACTGGCAGGAGTTTTAATTGTTCTTGGATTTAGAATGCTTGATTGGAATAGTTTTAAACTACTAAGAAATCGAGCCACAATTATAGACTTTGGAGTGATTGTAGTCGTAATTATTTCTGCTTTAATTTATGATTTAGTTACCGCCGCTGGAACTGGAATAGGAATGGCGATTTTGCTATATATACGAGAGCAGGTAAGATCGAACGTTGTGCACAGAAAATTTTTTGGAGATCAAAAGTTTTCCAAGAAGAGAAGGCTTCCTTCTGAAATTCAAGTTTTAGAACAAAGGGGCAAATCAACATTAGTTCTTGAGTTGCAAGGACAATTGTTTTTTGGGACTACCGACCAACTATTCACAGTTGTAGAATCGTATCTTACTAAAACAAAATATATAATCCTGGATATGCGAAAAGTTCTTTCAGTAGATTTTACGGCAGCTCATATGCTAGCGCAAATACATTCCAGGATTGAGGCAAACGGTGGTTCACTGCTACTTAGCTCGATTCCATTGGATTTGCCATCCGGTCAAAATGTGAGAGAATACTTATTAAATCTTGGTTTTTCGGAAAGTAAAACTTTGCACTATTTTAATGATCTAGAAACAGCTTTGGAGTTTGTAGAGGATGCAATATTAACAGAGGAATTTCAAGAAGCACTTGTCTCGCCGATAGAGATGAATCTAAATGAGTTTGAATTTTTTGATGGCGTTAGTCCTAAACTTATGCGCAAACTTTTAAAGCAATTTCACGAGATGAAATTTTCGAATGCAGAGTCCATTTTTCGAAAAGGGGATCCGGGTGATGAAATATTTTTTATACGCAAAGGCGATGTGAAAATTATTATCCCTTTAGCTGCAGAGCAAAATCTTTTGATTACAATTTTCTCTCAAGGAGATTTCTTTGGCGACATTGCTTTCTTAGATTCTGATTGTAGGTCTGCCAATGCGATTGCGGACGGAGAGGTTTCACTCTATTATCTTTCACGCAGGGAATTTGAAAAAATCGTGCACAAGTATCCCGAGCTTGGAAGTTTATTTTATGAAAAATTAGCAAGAGCAATTTCGACCAGACTGCGTTTGACTGATATTGAACTCATGGCATCGAGGCAAACTTAGATTTTTTGCCATGGAGACACAGAGACACGGAGGTTTTTGGGATTTTTCTATGCGTTGCCTAGTCGAAAATTAGTTTGTTTTTTTTTCTTTTTTTTCGAGCGGATTATCGCTGCTAACCCCATCGGGCTTTAAAATCTTAACTTTATTTAAACCTTTGTCTGCTTCCATTCCGACACCTCGAATAGTTGTCCCTTTCATGATAATGGTTACTGGTTTATCTGTGTGCAAAGTTTCTTTTTCTAAATCATAGAATAGTTCTTCTGCCTTTAAATGTCTACTATCTTCGGCTATAAGATCTATATTTCCATTTACTACAAGTGTCTTTTCTTTTTGATTAATTTCCGCTCTATCACCGGTTAATTTTGATTTTACCTTACCCTGTTCATATTGGTCAAAGTCAAGACCGTAAAAAATAGATTTATTATCATTCACATAAACAAAAGCTTCTTCAGCTTTTAACTTCCAAATCAAATCCCCTTTTTCGTTAAATGCATCCCGCGTAAAATTGCGAAGACTAATTGTTGAACCCGATTCGCGCTCATTTTCGATTCGTAAACTATTTTCTTTTTTGCAATTGAGACAAGCAATTGATAGGATTAAAAACATTCGGATAAGTAGATATTCCATGGCTATTCCAGATTCAGAATGTTTTGAGCGATTGCAAGAATTTTTCTTTTCAGAAATTTTCCCTATTAGCAAGATGGAGAAAGAGAACAAAAATGGAATACCTTGAAACAATTTATTTTTATATGGCTGTGTCTGGAACGATTTTCTTTTTTATAAAATTTGCTCTGTCACTTTTTGGACATGACAGCGATATACACGATGTAGACGCTTTTGATCCTGATAATTTAGATTTTAAATTTTTGTCTCTTCAAACCATTTCTATATTTTCTGCTGGATTTGGTTGGATGGGTCTATTTCTATATAAAAATACGGGACTAGGGGTATATGTAAGTTTTGCGCTTGCATTTGTGTTTGGGTTTTTATCTGCTGTGTTTGAAATTTGGATTTTTACAAAAGTTAAAGGACTCGCGCAGATAAATGAATTAAATCTAAACAATGCAATTGGAAAGGTTGGAAAAGTTTATCTTACCATTCCAGAAAATGGCGTTGGGGAAATCCAAGTTAGTTTTCAGGGTAGCATGAAAAATATAAAAGCAGTTTCCCTCACAGGAGAAAAAATTCCTGCCTTCACAGAAATAAAAGTTTCTTCTGTCAGAGATGGAATTTTAGTAGTAGAAACATTGTAAAATATTTGCATTCAATAGTAAAGTGGTACCCGCATTTATGTTAAATAAGAGAAAAACGGATTACCACCGATGAGCACAGATAACAGAACGATAAAAAAACGATTTTAATTCTCATTCATTCAAATTGCGAATATTTAATATCGTATCTTTTATCGGTGACTTCGGTGTACATCGGTGGTAATCTTGAAATAATTTCCTTTAGGCTAAAAAGAGACGGATAATCTTATGATAATAAGGAGTTAGGTATGGGAGAAATTTTAGGTATATTTTCTGTTCCAGTTTTAATTGGAGCATCGGTAATTTATTTTTTAGTGAAGCGATATAGACGTTGTCCTTCGAATAAAATTCTTGTTATCTATGGACGAGTTGGAAAAGATAAGAGTGCGATTTGTATTCATGGCGGCGGAACTTTTGTTTGGCCTCTGATTCAGGATTCTCAGTTCTTAAGTCTTGAACCGATGACGATTGAAATCAATCTCACCGGAGCACTTTCCAAACAAAACATTCGTATAAATACTCCCAGCACATTCACAGTTGGAATTTCAACAGATCCGAGCCTAATGGGAAATGCCGCTGAGCGACTTTTAAGTTTATCTGATTCTCAGATCAAAACACAAGCAGAAGATATCATATTAGGTCAACTTCGTCTCGTGATTGCAACTCTTGACATTGAAGAGATAAATCAAAATAGAGAGAAATTTTTAGCACAGATAAATGAGAATGTAACTACCGAATTGAACAAACTCGGTCTTACCCTCATCAACGTAAACATTAAAGACTTAACCGATGAATCTGGCTACATTGAAGCCATCGGTAAAAAGGCTGCCGCAGAAGCAATCAATCAAGCAAAGATTGAAGTATCCAATCAGGAAAAATTTGGAGCAACCGGTCAAGCAAAAGCGATACGCGAAAGGGATGTGGAAGTCGCCAAGGAAACAGCTGAATCCCTAAAAGGTCAAAAAGAAGCAGACATCGATCAAATGGTTCGAATTGCAGAACTAGATGCGTTAGGCGCTTCGAAGACTGCCGAGGCAATTCGAAATAAAGAAATTAATATATCTATTCAGCAAGCAGAAGCAGAAAAAGGAAAGAAAGAAGCCGAAGCAAACAAACGTATTAGTGTATCTGATTTTGAATTTAAAGCTGTTGAAGGAGAAAAAGTTGCCGATCAGAAAAAACGTATTGCGATTGCGGAAAACAATGCGTTAGCCGTTGACGGAGAAAATAAATCAAAAGCAAAAGTAGCTGAGTCAAACGCTGAGCTAGCAAAACGGGAATCGGAAGCACTTCGAATTGGAGAAGTCGCAAAAGCAAATGCTTCTACAGAAATTTCCAAAGCAGAAAAGCAAGCAGAACTAGCCAAGTTAGAAAAAACACAATTAGCCCAACAAGAAGTAGAGAAAAAAAGAATTGAAGTAGAAGCAGAAGCCGAAGCTGAAAAAATTCGCCGAATTGCAAAAGGAGAGGCGGATGCTACTTTATTTAAGTTTAAAGCAGAAGCGGAAGGCTTACAGTCCTTACTCGAAGCAAAAGCAGCCGGTTATCAAAGAATTATTTCTGCATCGAACGGAGACGCTGGGTTAGCCGCTACTTTATTAGTCATAGAAAAAATGGAAGCAATAGTCGCTAAACAAGTAGAAGCAATTTCTAATCTGAAGATTGATAAAATTACTGTTTGGGATTCTGGAAATGGAACAGCGGGTAATGGCAGTTCTACCGCAAATTTTCTTAAAGGATTTATTGGAGCACTGCCTCCACTTCAAGAGCTTGCAAAACAAGCAGGAATTGAACTCCCAGAATACCTGGGTAAGTTAACAGATATGGATAAAAAAGATAAACCGAAAGGAACAGCAAAAGAATAAATGAAGATAGGTTATTTTGGAACACCTGAGCATTCGGCAAAACTATTGGATGCTCTGATAAAAGAAGGTCATGAGGTTTTATTTGTTGCGACTAATTTGGATAAGCCGGTAGGTAGAGATAAACATCCCACTCCTTCCCCTGTTAAAAAATTAGCTGTAGAAAAAAAAATTCCAGTATTACAATTTCCTAATATTCGAAATGATGCAGCAATTGAAAAGATGAATTCTTTTGGGGCAGATATTTATGTAGTGTTTGCTTACGGGTACATTATTCCTGTTCGCATTTTTAATTTTCCAAAACTCGGAACAATTAACCTGCATGGAAGTCTATTGCCCGAGTATCGCGGGGCTTCTCCCGTTCAATCAGCAATCCTCGACGGTAAAGAAAAAACAGGCGCAACTATTCAATATATCACCGAGGAGCTAGATGCGGGTGATATTATTAGCCAGGTTAAGGTAGATATCACTCGTGAGGATACGTTTGGATCTTTACTTGCGAAAATTACAGAATTAGGAATAATCGATGTTATCCGATTGCTCAAATCTTCGAATGGAACTAGGTTTGAAGCAAAACCACAAGACCATAAGAATGCAACTCATTGTAAAAAAATTAAACCAGAAGATAGGAAGCTGGATTTTACCGAGTCGAGAGAGCATTTATTTAATAAGATAAGAGCTTTTAATCCTGGATATATTTGTTATACGAATTTTAGAGGTAAAAGACTTAATGTTTATTCAGCAAAAATTTCCGATGACACTAGTCTTTCTACGCTTGGAAAGCCAGGAACACTTCATTTGATTGGCAAAAAAACACTAGGAGTTGAATGTGCGCATTCTGAAATTTTAATTCTTGAATCAGTTCAGCCAGAAAATAAAAAGGTAATGTCCTCATTGGATTTTATAAATGGCGCAAAGCCTCAAACAGGAGAAATGTTTCTTTGAGAGAATTTATAAATAAATTAAAAGTAGTTCCAGCACTCGGTTACCTTTTATTCATTACAACCGGCTTAATTGTATTTTTTATCGCTGCTTTCATGGTTGTATTACTCAGAACCAAAAGTGCGACAAGCGTTATGATGCCAGATTTAGTAGGGCAGCAATATACAGAAGTCCACAATGAATTAATGCGATTGCGCTTAAAAGTCAGGATAGAAAACAAAAGATATCCTGAAAAAAATGATGGAGAAATAATTTATCAATCCATCGCTGCTGGAAAAAATGTAGAAGCAGGGGCAAAGCTCTATCTGACAGTAAATACTGGAGTAGATCGTCTTAAAATGCCCGAATTAAAAGGACAAACATTAAACAATGCAAAATCGGCATTAGATAAGGTATTATCCGGTGAAACCTATGTGAGTTTAACGTTAGGCGGTATTACTTATATTCCCGTTGCTGAGGGCCAATCACCAGAGACTGTTGTAGGTCAAATTCCTGAGCCTGGAAAAGTTATTACAACTCGCGAGAAAATTTTTCTACTAGTTACTGAACCTGATGTAAAAGATAAATCTTCTAGAGTGGATGATTATAAGGGGATGCCTTTCCCATTGGTAGCAAGGATTTTAAATTCTAAAAAAACAAAGTATAAGATTTCAGAAATCCTTCCATCAAAAGATAGAAGAGAGACTGGAATAATTGAATCGTATTCCGCAAATTCGGATGGTTCGATTAGTTTTAAGGTTTTTTATTTTGAGCCAGAGAATAAAGTCCAAAGCGGTTATGAAAAAGTATCGTATAAAGTAGACAGTTCGAAATCTTATAAATTACAAATTCAGAATTTAAATGATGATTCAAATATGCAAAGCCTGTTCGAAGATATTAGCTTTCAAAAAGAAGAAGAAATGAAATTTATATTTTATAGAGAAGGAGATGTGAGAGTTTCAGTCATTGGTATGGATGGAGATAAGGAAAAATCTTTTAAATTTAGGAGTGAATTATAATGAAAATTTCTGCATCAATTCTTGCAGCCCAACTGAGTAATCTTTCTACAGTTGTACCCAAGTTAAAACCAAAGGCTATTGATTTTATTCATATGGATGTTATGGATGGAAACTTTGTGCCTCAGATAAGCTTTGGGGAAGCACTCACAGAAGAAGTTAGTAAACTTACAAAAATTCCGCTTGATGTTCACTTAATGGTAAAGAATCCAGAGAAACATGTTCCAAACTATTACAAGCTTAAACCCGAATATATAACCTTTCATAGAGAGACTACTGATTTTCCAATCAGATTGGCGGAAGATATTCGAAAGAATGGAATCAAAGCAGGTATTGCATTAAATCCCGGCACACCTGTAAAAATGATCCAAGATTGTTTGCCCTATATTGACCTTATTCTAATCATGACAGTTGAGCCTGGATTTTATGGGCAAAGTTTTGTTAAAAGTGGGCTGGAAAAGATTAACCGAGCAAAAGAGTTAATTGGTTCTTATCCAATAGAATTAGAAGTGGATGGGGGAGTCAATACAAGTAATATTGAAAGACTCTCTGATATTGGTGTTAATATTTGTGTAGCGGGCTCGGCTTTATTTAAAAACAACAAGCCAAATGAAAACTCATTAAGCCTTAAAAAGTTGACAAATACCTAGTATTTTTTTTTGTTACATAATGAAGCATTTCATATCCATGTACAAGCCGAACAGGTTCTGTTTTGGAATGATAGAAAGGAATTAAAAATTGGTTAAACTTAGATTACAAAGAACTGGAACAAAAAACGAGCCTCATTACAGAATCGTAGCTGCTGATAGTAGATTTCCTAGAGACGGGAGATTTATTGATGTAGTAGGTCAATATCACCCTATTAACAAAACAAATCAAGTTGTTATAAATGATGAGAAGACAATTAGCTGGCTTAAGAAAGGTGCTCAACCAACAAATACTGTGAGAGATTTATTTAAGAAATCAGGTGTTTGGAGTAAATTCAAAGCTAAATAATTATGCATTCAGAAGCATTACTTAGATACATTGTTTCCTTTTTAGTTGACAAGCCAGAATCAGTCAACGTGCGAGAGGTAGAGTCGGAAGATGAAACTATCTTAGAGCTAATTGTCGCACCAGAAGATATTGGTAAAGTTATTGGTCGAAACGGAAGAATTGCCAAGTCTCTCAGAACTCTTATAGCTGCATCAAGCGCTAAAGAGGGAAAAAATTATAGCCTAGAAATCATTGATTAATGATTTTATTTCTATCGGAAAAATCACCTCTACTTTCGGACTAAAAGGTCTATTGAAAGTCGCTAGTAGTGGTGATATACTTTCCTCTCTAAAACTTAATTCATCTATTTATCTATCAAGTCAAAAAGATGCAAAGCCATGTAGACTGCTTTCCATCCGAAAAGATAAAAATCAGTATATACTGTCTCTAGAAGGTTATAGTTCCGTAGAAGATTCTGAAAGGTTGATTGGACAAATACTTTATTATCCCAAAAAAGATTCAGAAGAATTATTAGAACATGATGAATACTATGTTCATCAGTTAATTGGCTTAAATCCTTATTCTGGACAAGAAGTAATTACTGATTTTACTTTGCGAGAAGTAATCGAAAATCCTGCCCATCCGATTTTACTTTTTTCCAATCAAGACATAGAAATTCTAATACCTTATATAAATAAATTTATAGGAAAAGTTGATTTAAAGAATTCAAAAATTGAAATTCTGAATTGGCAGGAATGGCTAGATGCAGATTAATTTTATAACCCTTTTTCCGAATAAAATACATTCTTATTTTGCGGAAGGTCTTCAAAAAAAGGCGATCGAAAAAGAAGTATTTAAAATTAATGTAATTAATTTGCGAGATTTTTCTAACGATAAGTTTGGACGGGTAGATGATACCGTGTATGGTGGTGGACCTGGAATGCTTTTAAAAGTTGAACCAATTCATAAAGCACTTCTTTCTCTTGGAGAGAATAAGGGAATTGTTTGTCTAATGAGTCCAAGTGGAATTCCTTATTCCCAAAAGAAAGCAGTAGAGTTCGCAGAAAAAAAAGAAAATATAACCTTTATTTCTGGATATTATGAAGGCGTTGATCATCGAGTTACAGAACAATTAGTTGACGTAGAACTGAGCCTTGGAAACTATGTTTTATCATCAGGAGATTTGCCATCACTTTGTGTTTCCGATTCAGTGATACGCCTTCTTCCTGGTTTTATGGGTGATGCCTACGGAAGTTTAGTAGATGAATCACACAATAAAGAAGGGCAATTAGAATACCCACAATATACTAAGCCACAGAATTATAATGAATGGATTGTTCCTGACGTTTTAATGAGTGGAAATCATTCTGAAATTAGTAAATGGAAAGAAAAAAATAGAAAGCAAACGAATCGTTAACAAAAGGAATTGAACATGAACCACGAAATCGCTAAATTATTTGAAACAGATATGAACAGAAGAAAAATTAATTTTTCTGTTGGAGACACTGTAAAAGTGCATTATAAAATTGTTGAGTCTGGAAAAGAAAGAACACAGATCTATGAAGGCGTTGTGATTTCCATTGTAAATAAAATGAATGATAAATCATTTAACGTAAGAAGAGTCTCTTATGATATTGGAGTTGAAAGAATTTTTCCTCTTTATTCCCCTAAGATTTCAAAAATTGAATTAGTTCGTAAAGGTCATGTTCGTAGAGCAAAACTCTATTTCTTACGTGAAAAATCTGGAAAAACTGCTCGTATTAAAGAATTACGTGGTGGTCAGGCTATCGTTCAAGCAGAGCGTAAAAAAGAGAAAGAGTTGGCTCAATCACAAAAAGAGACAGCTACTGAAGCTCAAGTAACTGCAGCAGCATAGAACTATTTCCAAAAGAAAAAACTAACTATAAATTCCTACCTGAAGAGTTTGGCTTTAAACCCAATATTCAGGTTTGCGGAGTTGATGAAGCTGGACGAGGTCCTATAGCAGGGCCTTTGTCTTTCGCTTTAGTAATTTTTAAACAAGATATACTCAATAGAATTCTAAAATCAGAAATTCTACAATCTCTCGACGATTCCAAAAAATTAACTGAGAAAAAAAGAGAAGAATTATTTGATCTAATTTATTCTCTTGCTGATTACGTTGGGCATCAGTTTATAAGTAATAAATTTATTGACAAATATGGAATGTCCTACTCAATATTTACTGCGATTCGAAAATTAGTTTTAAAAGCAAAGTCTAGAGATTTATTCTTATTAATAGATGGGAACTACGATTTTAAAGCTCACCAGGAGAATAGCAATTTTTTCTTTAAATATAAATCAATAGTGAAAGGGGACTCTAAGGTGGCGTCCATTGCAGCTGCATCTATTATCGCGAAAGTAAAGCGAGATAGATTTATGAATGCAATCGATAAAAAATATCCTATGTATGAATTTTCAAAGCATAAAGGCTATGGGACAAAACTTCATGTATCCAAGATAAAAATGTTTGGGTTTTCGCCAATCCATAGACTTTCCTTTAAGCTAAAGGATTTAGAAAATGGAAATTAATGCGGTTTCAAAATTAATCGCTAATAAATTTTTAATTTCTACTTCTAGTTCAGTTATAGATTCAATTCTCCAAACAGCTAGAGAAGGATCAAAAATAACAGCAATCGTAATGCAAAAATTTTCTAATACTAGTGAATATCTTCTCAATATGAAGGGAAAACAAGTTAGATTTCAATCAGAAACAAACTTACTTTTAGGAGAAAAATTAGAATTAGGAATTAGGAAAATTGGAACTCAAATTGAAATGGAAATTTTAAGTCGTAGTCATGGTTCGAGAGAAATGGAAAATCCTGAGCAAAATTCTGGTTGGAGTAAAAGTTATTTTTCTGTTCCTAAAACAATACAGCAAATCATAGATCCTATGAAATCCGAGGCATTGAATCAAAAAATTATGCAGTTCCTGGATGTTTATTTCCCTGGAATCCAATGGAACGAGGCAACAGAGCATTTTTATTGGCAATTTGAAGACGCAGAAGCAGAAGGCTTTTATGGTAAAGCAAAAGATAGGTATAGCTTTTATTTTCACTATCAATCCAAAACTCTTGGAGCTATCGATTCTTATTTTTACTCTAAAAAAGAGGATTTTTCCAATTTTGTATTGCATTCTGTATTCGATAACTTATCCATTTATTTTCTAGCAAACGAAAACTTAGGTGAATTAAAAAAAATGCTTTCATCCAATTCAATCTCTGCTAATGATATCATTTTTCATTATTCCTCTGTTGAAAAAAACAGAAAAGGGGACTGGATTGTTTAATGAATGCAATTGCTCTAAGATTTTTGCCTGAATCTGATAATGCCCCTGTCGTAGTGGCAAGTGGCGCAGGATTTTTGGGGGAAAGAATTCATGAAATAGCCAAGTCTCATAAAATTCCAATTGTAAAGGAAGAATTTTTATCTTCAGCATTGATGCAAGTTCCAGTTGGTCAAGAAATTCCAGAGGCTTTATATAAATCTGTTGCCATCGTATTTAGCTTTTTACATAAATTAGAAAATGAATTGAAATCGGAACGCATCTGAGATAATGTTAATTAGGGAGAATGTTTTTTATAAATGAAGGTAATTAAAATATCTGATCTAAAGGTTGGCAATAAATTTACTAAACCCTTATACTTGGATAAAGACAGTATTTTTATTAACGCTAATGTACCTGTGTCTGAGGCAGATATCAGCCGTTTAAACAAATTTGGATTTAAAGAGGTTTTAACATTAGGCGAATTAGTTCAAGAGACATCTTCAAGTGATTTAGTTCTTGATACTGACTCCTTTCCAACTAATGAACATGATTTCAAATTACTACAATTAAAAAATACCTATTTGCAGATTGAAAAGAATATTCCAGCCTTTGAGGTAGTTTTTAAAGATAGTTTTGTTGTAATGCAAGCTTTATTTAGAAAGATATCTGAAGATAAAGCATTTGATATTAATCCAGTTCGTGATACAGCAGATAAACTAGTCGATCAGGTAAAGGCTAATCCGCATTTATGCTATTGTCTTATCAATCATAAACCAAGTGGCTATTACTTGTATAACCAGGTAGTGTATGCTACTTTATTTGGTTTGATGATCGGCATGCTCCTTGAATACTCAAGACCCAAAATGATTGAATTGGCAATTTCAGGATTACTTGCTGATATCGGTATGGCAAAAATTCCTTCTATTATTTCAGAAAAAAATTCTACACTTACGGATGAAGAATTCAAAGTAATCAAAAAACATCCTTTGTTTGGATATCAAATTCTAACTAAGGTATTAAAGCTTAAAAATGCTTTAGGCTTAGTTGCACTCCAGCACCATGAAAATTTTGATGGAACTGGTTACCCGCAAAGGATTCAAAAAAAAGAAATCGATGAATTTGCAAGAGTGTTTACAATTGCAGATAACTTCGCTGCTCATATTTTAGATCGTCCATGGCGAAAAGCTCTTCTTCCTTATGAAGCAATGAAAAATATGATTAGTTTGAATACGAATAAATATGACTTAGGGTATATACGTTTATTCTTAAATAAAATTGCGATGTATCCGATCGGTTCATGGGTCGAACTTTCAGATGCCTCAAAGGCTGTTGTCATTGACTCAAATCCAAATAAACCATTACGTCCTTCTCTAATGGTTGTAAGAAATTCAAATGGAATCAAAACAAAAGATGCCACTTTTATAAACCTTTCTGAAGAAGATAAAATTTATATAACCAAAGCAATTCCTTCCGATGATTAAATCATGAAATTCTTTTTGCTCGCTGATTCAGAGATTTGGTATGTATGGCCTGAAACAACTGGTTATACAGTTTTAGAAGTATTTATCTTTATTCTTTTGTTTTTCTTAGTTGTGCAAGTTGGAAGATTGATTTTTTTGCGGAAAAAAACAACAAGCTCAAGTTGGACGCATATCTTAAACTATGCTTACAATAAAAAACTTAGCTCAAAAGAAATTACTATATTGGAGCATTTTTTCAATACACTTGATTTATCAGTGAGTGAAAAAGCAAACCTCTTAGCAGATAAAAAAACTTTCCAGACACATTTGTTTTCTTATCTCAAGAAGTTTCATTCAGATTCGGTCGAGTCTTATGTAAGAATATTGGATAAATTATTTCCTACAGCAGATCATCATTTAGAAATTAAATCAATTTTAGATGTTCATGTTGGTGAAGTTTGCGCAGCAGAATTTGAGGGTCTTTATTTCTTAGCTAGAGTAATGAGTAAGAATGAAACGGAAATTCTACTTTCCATACATGACTCCGCACTAAAAAAAGATAGAGAGGGGTTGAATGTAAATCTTTATTTTTATAGAGAGACCTTCGGTGGATTTTTAGTTCCCGGATTAGTTAAAAAAGTAAATGCAAATGGATTCCTATTTTGCCAGGAAGGCGATGTTCAAATGAAAGGCGAAGAGCATCTAGTCGCTGAATTAGCAAGAGAGGTAGAGTTATTTCCATGGGGACTAAACACTCAAGACTCATCACTATCGCTTCATGATAATGAAACTAACGTATTTGTTTCGGAAGAAGCAATAGACAATATTGAAGAAACAAAAGATTTAGTTAAGGAAGAAAGAGATCCTGCTACAAGTGTTAAAGCTACCATGATTCGAATTTCTGATCGTGCTATGTTAATCAATGTTAAAGATCCATTCTTTAATGAAGCAGTTCTAAGAAAAATAGATATTTGGGAAATGGTTGTAACATTGACTCCGGGTAATCAACCAGTAGTCCTAAAAGGTAAAATAATGCGCTCTGATTTATTTTCTGAGTCGTTTATTTTTAAGTACGTTGCTCCTTCGGAAATAGATGTCAAAATGATTTTTGAAGAAATAAAAAAACATTCTCCCGTGAGAGGATTTATTTCTTAAAAAACTAAGCCAAAAAATAATCATTCGAAAAAAAAACTCTTTCAACCGATAAAATAGAAGAGAATCTTAAGTCTAACAGAATTAAGAGAAATCATGGACAATACTATTCGAGGGAAAGAAGGGGAAGAGTTAGCTTGTCAATTTTTAGCTGGCGAAGGTCATGAAATTTTAGCAAGGAATTTCAGAAGTCGACTTGGTGAAATTGACATTGTTTCTAGGAAAAAAGATTACATCTTCTTTATTGAAGTGAAGAATTGGGATCGAAGTTTCATTACACCTTTGGAAGTATTTACCAAAAAGAAAATTGGAATCATGAGAAAGTTAGCAGAATTTTTTATGTTTTCTAATCCTGGGTATAGGAACGAATATTTTGTATCTTTTTGTTTAATAGAAATTAAAAAGACCAAAGTTCAATTCCACAGGGATTTGTTTTAAACTTGTTTTTTAAAGTTTTCATGGATGAAAACTAAATTTGTTACAGGGAAGTAACTATGAATAAAATGATACAAACGACGGGGACGTTATTAGATCCCTCGGATTTCGGACCTGATCCTATTATACTTCGAAAGCGAGGTATATCTAGAAACTTGCAAAATAAATATGATTTATATAAAAGAAAAATTGAAGATCCCGGTTATATGGACTTTGCGATAAATAAAATCGCTGTTGAATTAACTCATTTTCTTTCCAAGTAACGAGATTATTCTTGAACAAGTTTAACAATGAAAAAATAAAAGCAGTAGCCTTTGATGTAGATGGAACTTTGTTTTCCTCGGAAAACATAATTCTAGACACATATATAGATTCTATCCAGAAATTTGTAAACTCCTCTGGAATTAATATCCAAATTCCAACTAAAGAAAAAATTATAGAGCAAGTTGGACTCCCTGTAAAACAAATCTTTAAAAACTTATTACCATTCTTAACTGAAGATCAAAGAGATTCAATCTCTGACAATGTATTAATCTTATTATGTGAAAAAATTGCCGCTAAAAAAGGAACACTATATGAGGGAGTGGAGGAGACTATTCAATATTTATCTAAGCAGAATTATAAACTATTCATAGCTTCGAATGGAAGAGCTCCCTATATCAATTCGATTCTCTCTACCTATGGAATTGATAAATACTTTGGAGAGCTAGTCGTAATTAACTATACTTCCATTCAAACTAAAGGGGACATACTTAAATCCTATATTGAAAGACTAGGAATAGCCTCCGATGCCATTCTAATGATTGGAGACAGAAAATCCGATTTAGATGCTGCCCTAGATAACAATTCCCCCTTTGCATTCTGTGAATATGGCCATGCTGATAAAGGTGAAATCAATACTTATGATTTGCTATTGCAGAGCATAACCGATTTGCAAAAACATCTTTAGTTAATTCTTCTTTCTGACTTTGCAGATTCGCTGTTGCTTAGATGCTACATTGTTGCTAAATTGCCACAAAAACATAACCAAATAGGACCTAAATTCCATTAAAATGATGATAAAAGCCTGATTTATTGAGTTTCTTTGTTAAAAAATCTTGGCACAGGGATTGCATACATAGATTTGCAAGGAACAAGAGGCAATGGAAGGCAAAATTTTTAGAAAAACATTAAAGAGCCAGATTACTATCAGTGGAATTGGATTACATTCCGGAAATAAAGTTAGTTTAAAGTTAATACCGGCAGAGGCACATACAGGCCTTATTTTTATCTGCAATATTAGAAATAAAAAATCAATTATCCCGGTGAGTTTAAATCACGTAGTAGATACAAGTAACGCGGTCACTTTAGGGGACGGATTTCGAATTGTTCAGACTGTAGAGCATTTGATGGCAGCCTTATTTACAAGAGGCGTCACTGACCTTATAATGGAAATTGATTCTAGTGAAATTCCAATCATGGATGGATCTTCTCGACCATTTCTAGAAGCAATTGATTCAATCGGTCTAACTGAATTTTCAGACGAAGTAGAACCAATTAAAATTACTACACCGGTTTGGGTAGTAGATGGAGATAAATACATTGTAATCCTTCCATCCGAGACTCTCAAAGTTACATACAATATTCATTTCAACCACCCATTGTTAAGAGGACAAAGTCTAACGATCGATTTGGATGAAAAAGTCCTTTCAAATGAAATACTTCCCGCTAGAACATTCGGTTTCCTTCGTGATGTAGAAGCATTGCAAGCAAGAGGCTTGGCATTAGGAGGCTCTCTTGACAACGCAATCGTATTATCTGACGAAGGCTATTTAAATGAAAGTTTACGCTTTGAAAATGAGTGTATACGTCATAAAGTATTAGATTTAATCGGTGATTTATCAATAATCGGTAGACCAATCATTGGACATATCCTTGCTTCTAAAGCGGGACATGCATTAGATGTTTCAATGGGAAAATTAATCATGAGTAGAATTACAGGGGATGAAGTTTCTAAATTCAAAAGCAAACGAATTCATGACTTTCGTTTTCCAAAACAAGCCCCAATCGCAAAAAAAGCATAACCTAATTTAAAGCAGTTATCAATTGTATAACTGCTTTCATAAAAATCTTTTCTTCTGATAAAACTAGTCTAGATTTACTTAAATCTATATTTTACTCATTAGGAAAAGATTACATCCAATATTAAACGCAATAAACCTAACTTTTCTCTAAAAAAATAAAAACTTTAAATAAGAATGGAAATATTTTTGGTTATTATTACGATTTACCAAATTGAATTATGCCAACTAATAAGACTACAATATATAAAGGAATTCCCGCATCATACGGCAAGTTCTATGGCAAAGCATTAAAGATAATTTCTAGTAATCATATAATTTTGCAAACACTCGTTGATGAAAAGAAAGTAAAAGGTGAAGTTGCAAGATTTCTAAAGGCCCTTGGAAAAACAAAAAAAGAATTAGAAACAATCATCGATAAAAAATCAATTAATCAAGATATTAAAGATATTCTTGTATCTCAAATCTGCATGCTAGATGACCCACTTTTATTAGATGGGGTGATTAAAAAAATAGAGGATAATCATGAGAATGCGGCACTTGCTTTGTTTAATTCAATAGAGGAAATTTCTAATAAATTTATAAGTTTAAATGATGATTATTTTAGTGAAAGAGCTGTTGATATTCGTGATATAGGTCGTAGAATAGAGGATAATTTACTCGGTAGAAAAAGCGATTACCACATATTATCCGAACTTAAAGAAGAAGTAATTATTGTAGCACATGAATTAACTCCTTCCCAAATGATTCACATTGATAAAAAAATGGTAAAAGGAATTGCAACAGAGAAGGGCGGAAAAACAGGGCATATGGCAATCCTTGCTAAAAATTATTCTATTCCAACTGTTGTTGGTCTAAATAAAATTACATCTGTTGTATCAGACGGAGAATATATTTTAGTCGATGCTGATGAAGGCATTGTTATACGTAATCCAGTTTTTAACCAGATTAAATTCTACGGGTCTAGTTCTCCTTTTGAAATTAGGCAGGACGAGAAAGTAACCTGTTTTACAAAAGATGGACAGAGAATTTTTATTAAAGTGAATTTAGATTCTGAAAAAGATTGTGAATCTATTGTTAAACTCAATGCAGATGGAATTGGACTTTATAGAAGTGAAACAATTTTAATAGAAGATGCCGATAAAATTCATGATGAAGAAGAGCAATTTCGTATTTATAAAAAAATAGCTGCGGATATGCAGAATTTACCTGTAACGATTCGAACTTTTGATTTAGGTGGAGATAAATTCGATACAAAAGATAAAGAAGAAAATCCATTTTTAGGAAATAGAGGAATTCGATATTCTCTTAAAAATCCATTCTGGTTTAAAAAGCAGCTAAGAGCAATTTTGCGCGCTTCTATTTTCGGAAATATATCTATTATGATTCCAATGGTAAGCACAATTTCAGAAGTTTCTCATACTAAAAAACTGATTGAAGATTGTAAAACAGAATTAAGACGTAAGAATATTGAATATAAAGATGTGAAAGTTGGAATCATGGTAGAGACTCCTGCCTGTGCTTTAGCACTTGATCAATTTGCGAAGGTCTGTGATTTCTTTTCAATTGGAACAAATGATTTACTTCAATATACAATGGCAGTAGATCGAAACAATCACAATATTTCTGAACTTTATAATCCTTATAATCTATCTTTTTTAAGAACTCTCCATATGATTATAAATGCATCGAATAATTTTAATATACCGCTGAGTATTTGTGGTGAATTGGCATCTGATACTAATTTTACAATACTCTTGATTGGATTTGGATTACGCGAATTATCCGTCTCAATGCCACTTGTAAAAAAAATAAAAAAAATTATATCTTCTATGGATATAAAACAGGCGCAATTGTTGGCAGAAAAAGTATTAAAACTCTCAGAAGAAGAAAAATACATAGAGATAGATTCATTTCTCTTTAATAAACATATAAACTAAAGGATTAAACTTTGATAGCAGGATTAAAAGGAAATATTGAGAGACTTGACGTAAGCGTAGTGGAAGTAAATGTAAATGGTGTTGTCTATGAAGTATATATTTCATTTAAAACATACGAACAATTGAGATTACTAAAAGAAAAAGAAATCCAGTTATGTATTTACCACTTAATCAATGATAGAAGTCAGAAATTATTTGGATTTATGAATATTCGGGATAGAGAACTTTTTAAACTAATTCGAGGTTTACATGGAATTGGGGAAATGACTGCTCTTAAAATACTCTCCTTTATGAGTGCTGACGATTTATACAAAGCAGTGGTTAATGGAGATAACTCCCAATTAGAGAAAATTCCAAAAGTAAAGGGTAAAACTTCTGAAAAAATAATATTTGAAGTTAAACAAAATATTAAAAAGTTTGAAGCATTCTTAAATGATACAGATACAAATTATTCACCAAGTAAAGAAGATAAAAAAGATTTGTCAGTGCTTGCACTTATTCAACTGGGTTTCGATGAAAAAACTGCTATCAAGGAAGTGTCTAAAGTTATAAAAGAAAAAAATATAGATGATACCGCTGAGATTATACGTGAAGTTTTAAAATTAAGTTAGGGGAATCTTTTGAACGAATTAATATTAGAAAATACATTGGATAAAGTTGATTTGGGAATTGTAATTTATGATTCTCAATTAAGAATTATCTATTTAAACCGTGCAGAAGAATCTGATGAAATAGCTCGGTCTAGCTTAATCGGAAAATCGGATATTGACTGGTGCAATAAAAAATCTCTGAATCCTAATATTGCAAAGGAAAGAGAAAAATATATTCGTAAGGCAATAGAAGAAAAAGAACCGGTAGAATTTGAAGAAAAATTGGAAATAAATGGAGAAGTAAAATATTTTCAGAGAATTTTATCACCAAGCTTTGATTCAAATAATAAACTAATCAATATTATCAGGCAGGGTCGTGATATCACTGAAATGAAAAAAGCAATTTTAGATTTGGAATATACGGCTAATCATGATTCGCTTACAGGTCTACCTAATAGAAGGCTGTTATATTCAAGATTATCTTCCGAGTTAGCAAATCCTGTTAGAAAGGATATATTAATATTTCTACTAGATCTTGACAGGTTTAAAACTATAAATGATACACTTGGTCATATGATTGGCGACATTCTTATTAAATCTGTTGCGAATCGTATTTTAGATTTATTGAAATCGCAATCAGACTATTTAGTAAGTCGTCTTGGAGGCGATGAGTTTGTAGTAGTATTCTTTCAAGAGGATGCTGAAGCAATGAAAGCAGCCTATGCAAAAAAAATTCTAGATTGTTTTGGGGAGCCATTTCATTTGGGCGAGCATGAATTATTTATTACTACTAGTATTGGGGTATATGTCCATTTGCCTACAAACACAGATATAGATATAGATTCAATTATCAAACATGCAGATATTGCAATGTATAAAGCCAAAGAAGCCGGAAGAAATAAATTTAGAATATATTCTCCGGGAATGGATATAAAAGTTGCGAATAAATTTACAATTGAGACAAAATTAAACCAGGCAATTCGAAATAAAGAATTCTTATTACACTTTCAACCAAGAATGAGTAGCTTATCTAAATCAGTGCATTCAGTTGAAGTACTTTTAAGATGGAATTTAAATTCTGAAATTCTAAAGACTGCAAGTTTTTTCGAAACTATGGAAGAGTCAGGAGTTTTGCTTCTTTTAACCGAGTGGATACTAAGAGAAGCAATTCTTGAAAATCTAGAATGGCAAAAACAGGGACTCGGAAAAATTCCAATTTCAATTAATCTATCCGAGAGACAATTCTATGATGATAATTTATTGGATTTGATTCAAGGTATAGTTACAAAAACAAAATTTTCTTTGGATCTATTAGAATTAGAAATCAGCGAAAATTCAATCATGAAAAATCCAGAGCTAAGTGAAGATATTCTAAAAAGCATTCGTAAGTTAGGTATTAAGATTACTCTTGATGATTTTGGTTCCGGCTATTCGTCGTTAGGCAAGCTCAAAGATTATCCTATTCACACTATTAATGTTAGTAAGGCTCTTGTAAGAGGTGTTATCGAAAATTATCAAGATGCGGCAGTTGCTTCGGCAATTGTTTCCATGGCTCATAAATTAAATATTAAAGTGAATGCGGAAGGAATCGAAACAACGGAGCAACTCGAGTTTATGCGCTACTTGCGCTGCGAATATTTTCAGGGATTTCTTTTTGCAAGACCAATGTCAGGCTTAGAAATACGTAAGTTCATTTTAGATAAAGTTAAGCAATTATCCTTCTCTCTCTAGTAATTTTATTTGCCATAGACATACTGATATTATCTAATGCAAGAAAGGATTAGAACATGAATGAACCATTAAACCATATAGTAAAAGACATTAACGGAAACCAGGTCGACTTGAATCAGTTCAAAGGAAAGACAACTCTCATAGTAAACGTAGCCTCTAAGTGTGGACTTACTCCACAATACAAAGGATTGCAAGAGCTTTATGATAAGTATAAAGATAGAGATTTTACAATCATAGGATTTCCTGCAAATGATTTTATGGGACAGGAGCCAGGAACAGAAGAAGATATCAAACAATTTTGTGAGTTGAATTACAAAGTTACATTTCCTTTGTTCGCTAAAATGAAAGTTAAAAAAGGAGATGGTCAATCTGATTTGTATAAATACTTAACTTCCAAAGAAACTAATCCCGGATTTGAAGGTGATATTGAATGGAATTTTCAAAAATTTTTAGTGGATAAGACAGGTAAGACAGTAAAAAGATATTCTCCCAAAACGGCTCCAGAAGAAATCGCGAAAGAGTTAGAAAAGTTTTTATAAAATATTTTTCTAAAAAAACTGTGCGGGCATTTATACTCGCTTGCAGTGAGTGATGGAACCAGAATGTTTAAAGAAGAATTTTTATTTAAAAAGACACCTTATCGAAAAAAGCAGATAGTTGCCGTTAGCCTCCTATTTATTTCGGGGCTATCCCTGATTCTATTAGAATCAGGGATGATTTTAACGACACAGGAATCAATTCGAAAGATATTAATAAACGCATTTGAGGGAGGATTTGTTGGAGGGCTTTGTGATTGGTTTGCAGTTTGGAAAACCTATAATGCAATTGAAAATGATAGTCTTATAGTCGCAGAAGAAATAGGGCAGTGGGTAGCTTCTGATTTACTCGATAAGAATACTTTAAAGAATCAAATTAATGAAGTTTTAGATAGTCCTGAGACGAATGAGCAAATTTATAAATTACTAGATACATACTTTGATACAAAAGAAAACACAAAAAAGATTTTAGGAAATTTCTGGTCGAAAATAGAAAGCTCAGTAGTTGAGTATATTGTTCATTATAATTTTTCTCTGAGTGAAATGTCTCTCATCACAAATGCTTCGAGTGATCAAATTATAATTAATACAATTAAAATTTGTGTTGGAGATACTCTTTCTAAAATTTCAGAAGAGGAAGAATTTAAAAACTTCGTTGGAAAAATTGTCAATCAACAAAATGCTATGACTAAATTTGTTACAATGTTTATTAATATCCCTAATATTATTAAACAATATGGCGAAAAATTAAAATTAGGCGAAGGAGAAGATAGCTTTTCCGAGAATGAACAATTTCTAGATGAAATGGTTACAATTATTTCTATGAGTGCGGATAAGTATATTCTTTCCTGGCAATCTTTGAGTATAGAACAAAAAACATCCGCAGTTCAAGCTTTAATTACGCAATTGAGAGAGACTTCACTTGAAGTTGCGGCAAAGTATATTCTATTGCACAAGAATCATATTAAAGCATCGAAGACTCTAAGAAACTATATGCCTGTCAGAGAATTCTTTGAGTTCATAGAAGATAAAATTGATGATCAAGTTTCTAAATTCATTGGAGAAAAAATATCAGAAAGATTAAAAAGTCAAGACCCAAAAGATTTTAGAGTAAACATTGAGTGGAAGACACGTAATATATTAGAAAATATTCGAATCAATGGAACAATACTCGGATTCGTTCTTGGACTCATAATTGGAGTCTTAAAACTCACAAATTAAATTATTTTTTTTAATAAGTATCAAAAAAATATGATTAAGACTTGCCAAAATTTTTTAAATTATAGAGCGTCAATTTTGAGATACTTAAGAAGTATCTTTTCGCCTTTAATCTTATATATTTTTTTGATGTATTATTGGCATATTTTAAAAATATTAAAATTTATTAAGGGTATTAGCCGGAGGTAAAAAATGGCAGATTTAGAAAAAATTAAAGCGATCATCGTTGAGCAACTCGGAGTAGATGAGAGTGAAGTAACACCTGAAGCACACTTTATTGATGATTTAGGTGCAGATTCACTTGATACAGTGGAACTCGTTATGGCATTAGAAGAAGAATTCGGAATCGAAATCTCTGACGAAGATGCTGAAAAGATTCAAACTGTTGGCGATGTTGCTAAATACATCGACAAAGCTAAATCCTAATCAGATCCTAACTTTTATTAATACGAAATTAGTAAGTGATTACTAATTTCGTATTAATTTTATTTTTCCTTTTGACTAAAGAACATTCACAAGCCCAAGCTCCTCTTAAACATCTACCGCAAGAACGAATCAAAGACCTAAGGGATTTGATTAAAAAAATAAAAGTTCCCTTTCAAAACTTAGTATTATTAAATTCAGCATTTACTCATAAATCTTTTTTAAATGAAACAACAATTCCTTATGAGGATAATGAACGCTTGGAGTTTTTGGGAGATTCTGTTCTCGGGCTAGTAGTAAGTAATTACTTATTTAACAAATTTCCAACTCATTCTGAAGGCAAACTATCAAAAATAAAATCCCGCATTGTATCGGGCGCTGTGCTTGCTAAGATTTCTACAACTTTAGGGTTAAGTCACTATTTGCTCCTCGGAAAAGGAGAAAAGGCTAGTGGTGGAGCAAACAATCGGAGCAATTTAGAAAATGTTTTAGAAGCACTGATTGGTGCAATTTACCTGGAGCTTGGAATGAATGCTGTGGCTGATTTCATTTTGCCGCATGTGGAAGATATTGTAGAGAATGAACTCCATTCATACAAAGACTATCAAACTGCTCTACAGGAATTTTGTCAGAAGAAGTTTAAAATTTTACCGACTTATGAAATTCTATCAGAAGAAGGACCCGATCATAGTAAGATTTTTCGAGTTAAAGTAAAGATAAAAAATGTCGGAGAAAAAATCGGAATGGGAAACAGTAAACAAAAAGCCCGTCAGGATGCAGCTAGTAAATTATTAAAATCTATGAAGATTCGCTTGAAATCGGATTGATGTTTCGGTTTAAAAAACTTTGTTCGTAGGAAGTTAAAAAATATATGTTAGATTTTTTCTTAAAATCAAAAAAACTTCGTGTTCGAGTAGCTGCACTTATTAAAAATAATAAAGGCGAGATATTTCTTATTAAGCAAAGAAAAAAAAACAAAGACTACTGGTTATTACCCGGTGGAGGAATTGAATTCGGAGAGAGTGCTACTGTGGCACTTGCGAGAGAATTAAAAGAAGAATTAAACTTAGAGGCAAATACTTTTAAATTTTTGCTCATAAATGAAAGTATTGATCCCAAAGGGGGAAGGCATCTCATTCAACTTGTTTTTGAAGCAGAAATTAAAAATTTTAGTCCGAAAATCCCGAAATCAGAAAAAGCAATTGTAGAGTTTGCTTTTCATTCTGTTGAATCCGTATTGCAATTAGAATTAAGACCTGATATAAAAAGTTATTTCAAAGAATCAGGGAAAGAAAAATCTAGATTCATCAAGAGTAATTGGGTGGAGGGTTAAATGCAAATTTCGTCTGAAAAAGTTGAATTTGGAAATACAAAATACAATGTTGTTTTATATGAAGACTTAGATGGATTATCCGCTGAATTAAGCAAAATAGAAAATGTTTCCCGCTATATAATTATCACAGAAAAAAAAGTTGCAAAGCTTTATTTAAATTCACTTTTATTAGAGCTTGAAAAAATAAATCTTCCAATCGGAGTTATCATTACAAAGGGCAAAGAAAAAAATAAGCATATTGATCGATTAAAGAAAGTATACAACCAGTTAATCGACTTAAATGCAGATAGAAGAACAGTGATCCTTGCCCTGGGCGGTGGAGTAATTGGAGACTTCTCCGGATTTGTCGCTGCGACTTTTCTTCGTGGTATACGCTTTGTGCAGATACCTACGACTCTTCTTGCCTGCGTCGATTCTTCTGTTGGCGGCAAAGTAGCAGTAAACGCTGACAGGGGAAAGAATATGATTGGTGCATTTCATCAACCAGAACTAGTATATGCTGCCCTTCATACACTCGAGACTCTTTCCGATACAGATTGGAAATGTGGTCTTGCAGAAGTTCTGAAACATTCCCTATTAACCGGTGGAAGTCTATACGAGACAATGAAGAAGGCTAGCTTTAGTGATGTTCATGATAAAAATTCTCTACGAATCTTTATAGCTGAATCTGTAAAATTTAAAACTAGTATTGTTGCAGAAGATGAGCGCGAAACAGGAAAGAGAGCAATTTTAAATCTGGGTCATACGCTCGGACATGCGATTGAATCTTTAACGAATTACAAGAAGTATTCTCACGGGGAAGCTGTTGCGATTGGTTTAGTGTTAGCGCTTATTCTTTCAAGGCAGAAGTCTGGATTTAGTGAAGAAAGTTTTCAGGAAGTATTGAGTATCATGAAAAATTTAGAATTGCCTATGTATGAAAATTCTTTATCTCCTAAAAAATTAGTTAAACATATGTTGCATGATAAAAAAACAAGTCAGAATAAAATAAAATATATACTACTAAATAAAATTGGTGAGGCAACTTGGGGAAATGTAATTAGCGAAGAAGAGATAGTATCCGCTATTAAATTTCAGCAGTCGATGTCTTGAAAGAACTTCTATATTTTTTAAGGAGTAACCATGGACTTTTTAGAACCATTTAGTTTATTAAAAATTTTATCCTTACATGAAAGAAAACTTTCGGAAGATTTTATTCTCTATGTCTATGTTGTAGTTTTCTTAATTTTTCTTTATAATCTCACCGGCTTTTTTCTCGACAGACTTAGTCGAAATCAAGATTTACAAACTATTTTTAAAAGAAGAAGAATTGCCCGTTACACATTCGTATTCTTCGGATTATTTTGTTCGATCCCGATTTTTTATTCTAAGATTTCCTATTTACCTACAATCCTTGCGTTTACCGGGGCGGGATTTATAATTTCGATAAAGGATATTACTCTAAATATTGCAGGTTGGTTTTTAATTCACGGAAATAGTGGCTTTACGATTGGGGATAGAATCGAAATAGGAGAAGTGAAAGGAGAAGTGATTAATATCGGGCTAATGCGCTTTACCCTCTTAGAAGTAAGAACAGAGCATAATTCAGACCAATCATCAAATCGACTTGTGCATATACCAAACCATCATACGATTATTCATAAAGTATTTGTCATTTCTCAGGAGATGGATTTTATCTGGGATGAGGTATATATTTTTTTAACGGTAAAGTCGAATTGGGAAAAGGCTAAAAAAATCTGTGAACAAATACTCACGGAAATTATTTCACATGAACAATATTCCGATACATTTGAAGATAAAATTCGACGACTTTCAAAAAATTACCTGGTAAGACTCGGTAAAATGACTCCAATCGTTTATGTTACAATAGAAGACGGTAAAATAATGTTAGCCCTTCGTTATCTAACTCATGTGCATCATAAAAGACAGAATAGAGCCTTTATCTGTGAAAATGTATTAACAAAATTTAAAACAGAAAAAACGATTCAAATATTTAGTAACGTGCGGGAATAATTCCTGATACAGTTCTCGAGGCTCTACGAATATAAGATTCATTGAGTAAATCTCTATATTGAAAAAGTTCTTTATCGTAAAAATAGGGATTAATTCTTTCAGTTGGAAAAATTTCTGTAAGGGTTAAATAGAATTCTTCAGATACCAGCTCGACTCCATAAGGGAAATAGTTTTTAAGTTCAATATCTAAAATCCTGTCTTTTAAATCAGAAATTTCCAGGATTCTAGATTTTAACAAATCGAGAAGTATCTTAATGCGTAAAAGTTTTTTTTGTTTTTCTTCGTCCTGTTTTAGAATATGAACCAATTCTTCATTCTCTTTTATTTTTTCCAAAGTCGAGAGCGCATAACCGACAAATACCGCAGCAAGCGATAACATTTCTGATAATCTTAAATTTTCTGCATAGTCTGAGTAATTAAAATCTATGATTTCTGATTTTTCTATTGGAACATCTTGATATAGAATCTTACAATGAGTAGCCTCTACTGCAAAGGGTAGGGTGAACTTAGTGATAGTAAGTCCTGATTTGTTTTTATCTAAAAGTAAAACTTTGTATGTCTCTTCGAATTTAACAACCACAAGATAATGGCTTGAATGATATCCATTTGTAAAAAAAGATTTTTCACCGTTTAATAGGTATTTGCCATCATCTGTTGGTATAAGAGTTGATTTTAGATTAGATAGTCTTCCTTTCCAGCCGGGCTCTGAGACTCCTAGAGAAACTATTTTTTTGCCCGCGATTAAATCATTTAGTAGAGAAGTTGTGAGTGAGTTTTCTTTGTCAGAGGATAACTTGAGAACCTTTCCTGCGATATTTACTTGTGCCATCAAGGAAACTCCAATTCCAATTCCGTGTGGTAGCTTTGCAAGTTCTATTAATTTATTATGAAATTCAACAAAGGAAATTTTTCCAATAATTACATCTAGAAATTTTTCTTCCACTAAAATCGGTAGAATATCTTTATAAATTTCCTCTCTATTATAATTTTCAGGAATGGAGTTTAGATAATCATTTATTCTTTGCATAAATTCATTGTTTTGAACAAAGTATATTTTTAAATGAAAAAACTTTTCTCTATACTATCGAATTATTTTAATTTTAGATTAGATAATTAAAGTAACGAGGGAAGAAATGAACTGGAAAAATATTTTTATTTTTATAAAAATATTTAATAGAATTTTGCAATGTTTTACGTATTTTTAGCTAGAGGGTAATATGAAAGTCACAGCACTTGGAACACATTCCGCATTTGCAACTGGAACATTTAAAGATAGTATCGACACAAAGTTTTTAAAAGAGTTGATCGATAAAACATCGGCTAACGAGGGTAAGTCAATCCCTGTTAGCGAATTAGAAAAAATGGTGAGTGAAAAAAAAGAAAGAGTATATGCGCCCAGGTTTCAAAGTAATTTTCTTTTGGAGTTTGAAACAAAAGGAAAAATAAAAGACAATGTTTATAGATTAGTAATCGATTTTGGGGGAGATATAAGACACTCACTCGCAAATGTTGGACTCAAGATGGGAGACATCGATGGGTATTATTGTTCTCATCCTCACGCAGATCATATTGGTGGAGTAGAGGGAATTGCTCTTTCAACAGTATTTAATCCCTATTGGAATTCGAAAAAGTTAGAATGGTTACGAAAAGCTGGAACAGACCCAAAAGATAGAACACTCGACAATATTTTAGATAGACTATTTAAAAAAGAGCCTCTGCCTAATGACTGTAAGCCGGATCTCTGGGGTCATAGAGAAGTTCTAGAAAATCTCTGGGAAGCAGCAAGACCCGGTCTTGATACATTACAGGGTGTAAAAAGAGTAGCTTTAGAGACTTATTATAATCCCATCCCTATGGTAAAAGACATTGAGTATGAAATGAACGATGGAAAAAAAATCTGGAGATTTTATACTGTCGAATCCACGCATGTGATTGGGGGAACTTCTCATATGCCATCCTACGGATTAATATTTGAATGCTCGGATGGACAGAAAATTTATTTTCCAACCGATACACTTTTAATGATGCCGCCTACGATGAGAGCATTCTATGAATCCTCCGATGTAATCTACCAGGATTGTGAAACAGGAATTCGAAGTGGTGTTCATTCTCATATTGATGATATTCGCAAATGTGACGCTGAAGTAAAAAGAAAATGCTATCTTTATCATTATTCAGAAGAGCCAGTTGTTGACCCCGATGAATTTAGAGGCATACTACGAATAGGCGATGTGCATTTGTATTAGTGCGTTGCTGAACTAACGCCCATGCGGGGAATATTGCGCACCGTTGGGGCTTTAGTAAATTTGCACAACTTTATCTATTTGTTTTAAGAGATTGACATGTTTTAAAGTATTGTTTTTTCTAAATACTAGAAGTATATATTAGGTAACCGTCTATTTTAAAAAATCATTGCTTAAAAATTATATCTCTATTCATTAATTAAATTATTTTTATCTAAGGAGTTACTGATCCGCATGCAATTCTCATTTCGAATCTTTATTTTTGGTGCTTTCGATTTTATTTTGTAAGAAGCAAGAATCATCGTCCGACACTGGAACAGCAAATAATGGTTTTGCCCAAAATAAATCCAATGGTTTAGATACTTCTAAAAGAGTCTATGTTACAGCTAGTTCTCTTAAGGTAAGAACAGAACCGGATTTAAAAGCAGGATATGCTGGTCTTTTGGAAAAAGGGGATAGCTTTAGAGTAATAGAGGAAAGTGAATCTTCTATCACAGTAGATGATGGGATATCCGGCAAATGGGGGAGGTTCCTGGTGGTGCTCTGAAAAAGCCTGCAATGGATTCGGATTAAATTATAGGGGAAAAGTATTCACCTATTCCTCTTATAATAATAATGGTTTTCGCTGCGTTAAGGAAATAAAAACTCCTTAAAAGTCTCACCTTTTAATTTATATAATTTGAATTTGAGAAGTTGAATGCAAATTATGGAGAAGATGCAACAGCGTTAGAGGTAAGAGCTATTACTATAAACCTACTTAAGCCATAAGCCACTCCATACCAATTTACAGCACTTGGCATTGTTTTAGCTGTCCACGAGGATGCATCCGATGTAACGGCAATGCCAATAGTTGTAGTTGCATTTCCCGCAGAATTATTTGCTGTAATCGTATAGTTTGTATTACTTTGCCAAACCGTTGGAGTTCCAGTGATTGCGCATGTTAAAGCATTTAAACTGAGTCCAGTCGGTAATGTAGGGTTAGAAACACAATTGGTTACCGTACCATTAACGCTTGGAGTTACTGTAGTGATTGCAGACCCCATTAAAAATTCGAAAGGACTTCCTGTATACGTTAGTCCATTCGGAGAGGATGGCAATTGTGTTGTTGTACCACCTGCCTGGCTGCTTGTTGCAGATTTAGAACCTTGCGATGAAAACAAGGAAACATAATGCAAAAACGATCTTTGAGAGGTAGGTTGGCAAGAGGAGAACGAAAGAAAAAGTAAACTCAACAAAAAACAACATGCGCTACAAAGATGAGCATTCATACTTAATATACTTAGGTAAATTTACTTTTAGTCAATCAATTTCGTTGAAAACTGAGTAAACTATCCATACTTTTTTGCTTTAAGCTTTATATTTGTGGAATTAGAATGAAGGCAAATCAAAGTCACTCACTTGACATTATCCTTTCCATTATGTAATTATATTATTTCATTGAGATGGGCTTTCTACAAAATGAAAAATTTTTACATCTTTGAATTTGTTTATATGGCTAAAAGTATCAAACCTTATAAACAAAGAATCTTCATAAAAGGTTTAAAGATTTCGCTAAAAATAATTTAGCGAAATTCTTTTTTTAAAAACTATATGCTACCAAAATTTATAACTTTTGGTTCAGATCCGTCGGCAGGAACAAAAATATGAATTGGGGCAGGCATCCCATTAAAATTCTGATTTTTCTTAATAAAATATTTGAATCTAGAACCAGCTACACCTTGGTAAGAAGTGTCACCTGTTTTTTCCACTCTTGTAATTACCAATGGAAATTCGTATCTAGAAATTCCATTGGAAGCTTTTTTAAAAGAAAATTGCTTAGTGTTTGGAATTAAATCAGTTTTATCTTTAGTTTTGTCATAATCATGTACATAGGGAAGAATCGCTTTTACCCTTTCATTTTCATCTGCGATTTTTAATGCTTCGCAAAATTTAGCCAGCAAATCTACTAATTTTGGATCTTGTGGAACATCATTCGCAAAAATTGAAAATACGAATAGAAATAAAAATAAATATATTTTTTTCATAAATTACCTCAATGTAAAAGGATCATGTCTTAAAAAACTTTGTCAATAAATTTCTTTTGAAATAAGAAATTTAATTTCAGGAATCTCAACTTCTAAAATTTTCAGGAAAAAAAAATTGGGGACGATACAGAAATGAATCCAATCATCGAGTTTAAGTTCGTTAAAAACGAAAACTTATACGAGGAAACGGAATTGAAAAGATTTTAGGATTGTGTAAAAGCAAAGAGATTGAAGCACAGAGAGTTTAATACATCAATTCTTTGTATCTCCATGCTCGCGTTTATACTGAACCATGGATTCCAAATTGGCGAGACGAAGCATGGTTTTACACAATCTATTAAATTTTTTTTAAATCTTATTGTTTGTAAATTTGGAATTCAACTCTACGGTTTTTAGATATAGACTGAGTTTTTTCTTGTTCGTAATCTTGTGCACCATAATTTTTTGTTTCTAATTTGGCACCATCGGCACCGAGAGTTTTTGCAACTCTATCCCGAATGTGCGTTGCTCTACCGTCTGCGATTTTTCTAGCGGCTTCTTCTCCTCCGTAAGGATCAGCATGTCCAGTAACTTTTAATACATAACCTCCTGGAACTTTTGGAATAATTTCTTTTAGAACTGAAATACCTTTTGGTTCCCATGCTTTGTAAAATTTATCTCCTAGAGTTGTTTTATTGCCTTCGAATCCTTCAATCTCTAGAGCCTCTAATTGTTTGTTCAATTCATTTACAAGAGCCAAGTTTGGATCGCCTTTTACCTCTCCTGAACTACAATTTACAAATTGAAATCCAAATAAAGTAACTAATAAAATAAGTGAATATTTATTCATGTTTTCTCCTTTACCTATTTAGACAGATATTTTGTAACGGTTCATTTTTTCTGTAAAAATTTTTTAATTAATTTAACAAAAAATCTTTTCCTTTTTTTAAATTTGTTGTGACAAACACTAATTTACCTCTTGTGGATAATTCTGAATATTCGTTTCTGTTACTTATTACAAAAATCTGTCATTAAATTAAAATTTTTCTAAATCAAAGAGTCTAACAACAAAATGCTTCTATCATTTCAAAAAAAAATATTCATATTAGAATAAAAGGACAGTGATTTGAACTTATCAAAAGCAGTTTATCAAAAGTATAGTCTTTTAATTTTAGTAGGAATTATAATAGGATTAGGGTTACATCTAGGTTTAATTGTTATGGACTCAATGATGGAGGAAAAACCAATATATTTCAACTTGGATAAAAAGTTTTTTCAATCAGTTTTTTCTTTTCCTTTTTTGCCAATCCTTATCATAGAAATTTTTTTTTCTAGTTTAACTTTATATCTTTGGTTTTCTCTTCGGCATGCTGCTAAGAAAGCTTATGAATTGGATGTTAAAAATGAAAAATATAAAACAACTGTGGACACCTTCCAAAAAATTATGACTCTCATGGCTGAGCATATTATAGTCAATAACAATCGAATTTTAGGAAAAATTGAGATTCGTCGTAGGCAAGGACAAGAACCTTCAAAAACGATTGAAACAGCCAGTCAAAATATTGCAAAAATTCTAGGCGTTTTATCTGAAGTTAGTTTTGTTGAACCCTACCTTGCCAGTAACAAAAATGATCCTATTGATTTACTAAAAGAATTGAATATTCGAATTGAAAAAATTATACAAGAAAACTTAGATTAAATAAATCAAAAAGGGGAAAGTCCAGTTCGGAAGTAGGTTCCTTTATTTCCTTGTTTCTAAATTTAAAAAATTTACGTCAATCATTTCACAACATCTTTTTATGAGAGAAGTAGAATCGGCGCTAGAAAGAAAAGTCTCTCTCCCTTCTCTGCGCTCTGGCATGTGCTCGGCAGCATTGAAGCATGGAAAAAATTTCTAAGTATACAACCAAGCCCAGGCAATGAGTAAAAACTGGATCGGGAGTCTAAGAGCGAGTAGCCACAAAGGAATTTTCATACCTGCACCTTTGGAAGTGAAGTGGTAGATGTTGGCTGGAAAAACTGCTAGAAGTAGGGCGATTACTCCCCAGGCGGCGAGGTTTCTAGTTGCTTCTGGTATCAGGGCAATTCCTAAAATGATTTCAGCGACTCCACTGAGGTATACGAGCATTAGCTTCATTGGAAGGAAGGGAGGCACAATACGTAGAAAAAACTTCGGATTTACAAAATGCATAATTCCGGCAAATGTATAAAAAAATGCCATGATGTAGAGGGTAATGAGTTTTAGTTCCAATCTTTTTTCCTTAAATTTTATCGCGTCGAATATCTTTAACTTTCTCTTCAAAAGTTTTTAGAGGTTGACGATTTTCTGCGGCAATAACGTTTTCTTTTCTCTGAATGAGAGATAATAGTTCGTTTGCTATTTTACCCAGGTTCTCAGTTAGCTCATGTAGAGATTCTGCCGCTGTTACCGAGCTTAAAGTTAGATCTACTTTTTGTGCATTTCTTGCCTGGAATTCTGTTAATGCTTTTTTCTCGTCAGCGACTAACGCACAAATATTTTCTGCAATTTCTGTAATATTTTTTACATCACTATTAATTGCAAAACTTGCTTTTTCTTGCTCTTTAATACTTCCGCTCAGTTCATTTAAAAAAGTTTCGTTTTCTTCTACCACATTGGAAACCGTTTCCAATTTTCCAGAAGTAGCCTGTATCATCTGGGAACTTTTTTCTATATTTTTAACAGTTGCATTTACAATTTGATGGATTTCTTTTGAGGATTGCATACTCTGCTCGGCTAACTTTTGCACTTCCATTGCAACCACGGAAAATCCTCTACCCTGTTCTCCCGCACGGGCAGCTTCAATCGAAGCGTTAAGCGATAGAAGATTTGTTCTATCCGCTATGTCGTTTATTGTTTGAGAAATGTTTAGAATCTTTTCTGATTGCGATTTCATTTCGTTAACCACTCGCATTGTATCATTTAAAAAGGCTACACTTTCCTGTGAAATTTCTCTTGCGTGAGTTGCGCGCTTCGAAGACTCTTTCCCGCCTTTGGAAATAAGATCGATTGACTCTGCCATTTTTTGAGTCCTGCTAAGAATCTTTGAAATCATATGAAGCTGTGCATTTGAAATTGTATTAATTTCTTCCCCATCACCTACAATTTTTTCAATTACCACTCCATCTTTTTGAAAAAAGATTTCCTGTGCTTTAACAGTTCCTTCCATTGTGCTAGTATTATCTTTTAGCCGTTCCATCATCGATGTGAGGCTAATGGAAATATCCTCTATCTTTTTTAGAAGTTGTTCCATGATAGTAGTGTTAAATTTATACTTCGACTCTGATTCGGAAAGCATTCCCATGAAAGCACGCGTGTCATTTGCGAGATAGGCAATTGTGAAACTTGCAGCTAAAAGAAAAATGATTTTTGAAAGTTCTGTCGGCAAACGCAAGTAATGCGCATCAAGAAGTCTAGATGGATCATTAGTAAATGACATCCATCCAGAGGAAATGGAAAGTATAATCAAAACCAAGTAAAGGAATCCTGAAAAAAATCCTGTAAATAAAGAAAATTTCTTATCCAACCTTAGACCGGCAAGGCAAATATAAAGAAAAAATACATCAAAAGTAGCAGGTTCTTTTAAAGTGAGTCCCCATCCAAAGTTTGGATCTAAATGCATTCCTAATTTTGCACCGAAAACTCCTAGTAAATCAATTCCTGTTGAAATGTATTTTATCCAATAAGTATATTTTATTCTAGGAAGCATTATTTCCCAAAATAATGCATTAACTAACATTAAAGAGGCAATTATAAATAAGGAAAAATAAACCGGTGGCGTGCTTCCGGAGCGATAAGCAGAAAAGGCAGTCAAATAAAATAATGTAATAAATCCAAAACGTATTCGATTTATTTTTCTTTCAACCTCTATACTTTTTTCTTCGTAAGACTTTCGAAAGATTACATCTGATTCTCGTTTACCTTTTCTTTTCTGTTCTGGCACAAATTTCTCCTATTAGATACTTTCCTTTAATGATTTAATTAATCCCCTGGCTTCTTTCTCTTCTTGTGTTTTTTTGGTTGCTGTCCATTTTAATTCTTTACCCATAATCGATAATACGGGCTTAACAAAGTTATCCGCCATTTCAAGATTTGTAAATAGAATTCTAATTCTTCGAGCAATAACGTCTAATACCGATAAGGCGAATTCATTTCTTATCGCATGGAGAACTTCTTCTTCAAAGTATCCAGTTCCTTTTATTATTTCCTTTGGCTTACTTCCAAGAATTTCAAATACTTCTCCACCATAATAATTTCTGAGTCTCTTTGCAGATTCTATATCTAATTTATAATCCTGGGCGATTTTTAAATACATGTTTTCGGAATACCCACCTTTCCCGATAAAATTATAATTGTAGGTTTCACAGGCTCTAATAGGAACTAATTTTCCAACCTGGATCATTTTATCTGTTAGGTCTTCTGCCATTTTACGGTATGTAGACCATTTTCCGCCACTCATTGTAATCAAGTTTGAATCAGAGACTAACATCATTTCTTCTCTAGATATGTTTTTTGTATCAGCATTTCCAGTTGGAGAAATAAGAGGCCTTAACCCTGCAAATACAGAAAGTATATCTTCTTTTTTTAATTCAGTCTCTAAATATTCATTTCCTGTTTTCAAAAGAAATTCTACTTCATTTTCTAGTGGGATAGGCTCATCCTGTATTTGTTTGATTGGAGTATCCGTTGTTCCCATGACAACATGATCTTCCCAGGGAAGTAAAAATACCACACGACCGTCACTTGTTTTAGGGATAATCATTGCACTATGGCATGGAATTTTTGATTTTGGAAATACTAAATGTATTCCCTGGCTTGGGGCTAATATTGATTTTGCGTTTGCATCGTCCATCTTTCGGACTTCATCAATGAATACGCCGGTAGTATTGATTACTAGCTTTGTATCTACAGAAAGTTCTTTTCCGGATAATAAGTCTTTGACCCTTGCACCTATTATTTTGCCTGAATCATTTTTTATAAGAGAAACTAATTCTACTTTGTTGCAAACACAGGCGCCTTCCATTTCGGCAGTTCTTGCAAGTAACACATTGAGTCTTGCATCATTAAACTGTGCATCGTAATAAGCGATTCCACCACGCAGGTCTTTTTGTTTTACCCCTGGAAATTCTTTTACAAATTCCTGTTTGGAAATTCTTTTGTGTCCGGGCAAACCGCTGTCACCCGCTAAGACATCATACATTGTAAGTCCGATAGAGTAGTAGGGCTTTTCATACAATTTATAGCTCGGCATCAAAAACTTTAATGGCTTTACAAGGTGGGGGGCATTTGCCAGTAACCTCTTGCGCTCAGTTAATGCTTCCCTGATTAGATTAAAATGAAATTGTGCTAAATACCTAACGCCCCCATGAATTAGTTTTGTAGACCTACTCGATGTTCCTGCAGCAAAATCTTTTCTTTCAATTAAAGCTACGTTTAGACCTCTGAGGGATGCATCGTGTGCTGTCCCGGCTCCCGTGGCTCCACCGCCAACAATCAAACAATCGAATTGAGTTTTGCCTAGTCTATCTAATTGTTTTTTCCTTTCGATTTGGACTGCCATAATTATTAGTTCCTAATTCACAAATTGCACACTAATTTACGTTGGTTCATTAAATTAGCATATATGCATTATTCATTTTGTTTTAAAAAACAAAATCTTTTTTTTGCGCTCGTTAGAAAATTACTTAAATTCAAACACTTCCACTCCATCCCAGCCTTCTGGAGTTCCATATTTTTGATAGTAATCACAACGGGATAAGAAAAGTGTCGCAGCTTTATCATGAGGGTTTACTTCTGAAACTGTTTTGAAAATATTTCTAGCTGCCTCAAAATCTTTTTGTAAATAGAAAGCTATTCCTCGTTCGAACATTGGCTTGGAGTTTAATTTAAATTCCGCAATTTCTGGTGAGGGAGCATGAATGATTTCTAAAATTCCTATAGAATCTGTTTTTCCTTTCACTTGAACTCGACCGAGTAAACGGTATTGGTAGTCATTTTGATTTCCAAGTCTTTCAAAAATAGCGTCACTAATTAATATGGGAGCACCGTATACTTTTGTTAAACCTTCCAGTCTAGATGCCAAATTCACAGCATCTGAAATCACAGTTGCATCCATTCGATTGGCTTCTCCGATTGTTCCTAACATCAAATTTCCAACATGGATTCCAATTCCAACTTCAATTGGTTTATAATTAGATTTGTTCCGAATTATATTGTATTCTCTCACTGCGTTTTGCATTTCAATCGCTGCGCGAACAGCATCTTCCGGGTTTAAGGGGAAAAGAGCCATTATTCCATCACCCATAAATTTATCAATAAAGCCCTGGTTGTTTCGAATGATAGGACCGACTCGTTTTAAATAGGCATTTAGAAACTTGAATGTCTCTTCCGGAGTCATGGTTTCGGATAACGCGGTGAAACTTCTAATATCGCAGAACATGACTGACATTTCTGTTTTAGTTTGATCACCGAGTAATACTTGTGTAATATCATCTCTATGTAAAAAAGTAATAAAATCAGCAGGGACAAATCGACTGTAGGCGAGGTTAGTAGATTTTAAGTGAATAGAAAGAGATTGAGTTTTTTGGAAAGTCTTTGAAAAGATAAGAGAAAGAATAAAAGACTGAGAGAAAATAAAAATAAATAATCCAAACGGTGCAAGAAAACTCGAACCGTAAATTTCATTTACAATGATGTCACCGATAATTGCGACAAAGAAAATTGTCCAACCCACACAAGCTGCAATGGCTCCCACTCTTTTGTGAATAATACAAACTATTAATACATAAATAGAATAGAATCCACAAAATAAAGTAAATATCTGAAAATAGGGTAGAGTCTGTGTGAAAAACAGAGGAGGGGTTAATAACACTATTGCGACAAAGGTGCTTCCTATAATATTCATCACAATCCAAACTCTTCTTTTGAATTCGGTAGAATAAAGATAGAATACAAATCCAGCAAAAACCTGCGTGCTCGCATAAAAAGTTGTGTATTCAATTTTGATTTGAATATCCCAATTGATATTGGGAAAAATTGCTGTTATCCACGTCTCTCCAGTGAATAAAATACGAACAGAAATAATAAGGCAGAACAAACCAAAAAATAAATAAGTATTTTCTTCCCTGCGTAAAATATATAAACCGAAATGGTAAATGGTCATTATACACAAAACGCCAAACAAAAAGAAATCATAAAAAAGCGCATTGCTATTTTGCTTAATAATGTCTTCTTCTATTCCCAGGTATAAATTTTGCCAGAGTCCGCCTTTTTTATGATTAAAGTTAGAAACATGGGCAATGATTTCAATTGGATTTTCTGCGCGAAAACTATGAATCTGACTATTATAATGTGGAATCATTTCTTTTCTAGAAACGCCGACCTTTCCATCTTCAGAGACTAACACTCCGTTAACCCAAACTTTCGATGCAGTAGCAGCATAACTTACTTTTAAAGCAAGCGCTTGTCCAATTTGTGATTCATCGATGGGGATTGTAAGTCTGTAGGTTGCATATCCTTCCCCTGTTAAAACTTCAGAGTTGATCTCTTTTCCATTCCAGGTTCCGGGAACATCGATTAAAGTAGAACGAATTGGTGGATTTTCCGTGCGAAAGTCTGTAGGAAGTAAGAATCTAGACCAGAAAAATTCCCATTCTCCTTCCAGGCTAATGAATCCATCTTGCTTAAAGTCCCAGAAATAGACACTTTCCTTTTTTTCGGAAGAACTAGATAAATCATTAGAGCGTAAATCCAAAATACCATTTTTGCTAGTTGGAGCCGGTTTTCTTTTTTTTGAATTACAATCCAAAATTAAGAAATTGGATAAAATAAGTATAAATAGGAGTGTCTTTCTCATGCAAACTCAATTATTTTCTAAGAATAAACTTATTTAAAGCGAGTCATGGAAAATTCAACTAATAAAAATGAGTTTCTACAGGGGGACAAAAAAAAATAAAGTCCAGAAGTATGAATCCATTAGAAAGTTTTGAATTAATTAAACGTGGAACAGTAGAAATTATTCCCGAGCAAGAATTAAAAGATAAATTAAATTTAAATCGAAAGCTTATCATCAAGGCTGGCTTTGATCCCACCGCACCGGATTTGCATCTCGGTCATGCTGTGCTTTTAAGAAAGATGAAGCATTTTCAAACTCTAGGGCACGAAGTTCAATTTTTACTCGGTGATTTTACAGGTATGATTGGAGATCCAACTGGAAAATCGGAAACCAGGAAACGGTTAACGAAAGAAGACGTTATTCGAAATGCTGAAACTTATAAAGAACAAGTTTTTAAAATTTTAGATCCCGAGAAAACTAAAATTGTATTTAATTCTCATTGGTGCTCTAAAATGAATTTTGAAGATGTATTAATTTTGAGTTCTAAATACAATGTAGCTCGACTTCTTGAAAGAGACGATTTTAGCAAGCGGTATAAAGCGGGTAACCCCATTTCGCTGATTGAATTTTTATACCCACTCGTTCAGGGTTACGATTCCGTTGTGATGGAATCAGACATTGAACTTGGTGGGACTGATCAAAAATTTAATTTATTAGTTGGTCGTGAATTGCAAAGAGACTATGGTAAAACTCCGCAAACTGTGATTACCCTCCCTCTATTAGTTGGTCTTGATGGTGTGAAAAAAATGTCCAAATCACTTGGAAACTATATAGGTTTTAACGAAGAGCCAATTAATATGTTTGGAAAAATAATGTCCATCTCTGATGAACTAATGTGGAATTATTTTGAATTACTTACTGATTTACCAAAAGCAGAAATAGAAAGTCGTAAATCGGCCATTTCAAAAAATGAAGCGCATCCAAAAGAAGTAAAAACTGAATTAGCAAAACTCATCATGGATCAATTTCATCCTTCTTCTAAAAATTCTGAAGCTATTGAAGAATGGAATCGCGTTCATAATACAAAGAATCGAGCCATTCCAGATGAAGTCGAAACAGTTCAAGTGGGTGAAGACGTATTTGCCGCAGGACAAACACAACTTTTACAAATACTTGCAAAGCAAAATTTTATTCCCTCTACTTCAGAGGGAAGAAGACTCGTGAAGGCAGGTGGACTCTATCTAAATGAAGAAAAACTAACTGATGAAAAGTTGGTTATCGAAAAAGGGAAAGAGTATTTGGTAAGACAGGGCAAAAAGGGAAAATTTTTAAAAATTTTAACATAAAATATGTTGACAAAAAATTCTAATCTCTACAATAGCAGCGTTCATGTCTCATAGAAATATGAGGCTAAAATTTCTCCTGTTTATTCTCCTTGTTTTTAGTAGAATTTTATTTTCCGCCGAAGTCAAACTTCGGTCGGAAAATGTTTTTCTTTGTGATCTACTTGAGGATAATCCAGATTATATTCTAATCCAATTCAAAAATCAAAAGTATAAAATTCCCCGCAGTGAGATTATATCTGTAAATCCAGATGTTTCGGGCTCACATCGTAGTTATAAAGATTCCATTGTTACACTCGATGATAAAAAGGTAGTAACAGGAGAATTAACCGAAGAAACAAAAGAAATGATTACCATTCGTGTGGGTAAAGATGAGTTAGCCATTCCCAAAAACACAATCCTCGAATTTAAAAAACCAGAGCAAAATTCTACTATTTCGCTAGAAACTTACAAAGCCACCGAAAAAGAAAAATCAGATTCTAACCTGACAATTGGTCTTTATTTATCCGGATTTAAAAATGGTCGCGAAGTCGGGTTAACCAATTATGCTACCTATGGAAGTGGATTTTTTATTGAGCCTGGCTTTGCTAAAATAAATGATCGATTTCTTTTTGGTATTCAATCTGAATTTTTTAATTCATCCGGTTCCATCACTTATACTTTCTTTCAAAATTTTCTATACCTTCAGTTCAATCATATTATATTCGGACAAAATATTTACTATAAAATTGGAATTGGCACGTCTTATATTTCAATCATTGAAAGTAGCCAGACCGTAAAACTTTTTAGACCGGCGGCTAATGGCGAAATAGGCTGGCAGAAAATATTTTCCGACAAATACCTATTACGCGTTGGAATCAGGGAAAATGGTATTTTCGAAATGCCAAAACCCTGGGATATGTTTGGACTACAGGTATCCTTTGGATATAAATTTTAAATAAAGGTTTTAAATGTTTTTCCCTGAAAAAGAAATTCAAACTTTTGTTGAGCAAAAATACCATTCTATTCTTTGTGCAAATTGTCTTGCAAATATTACATCGCAGGAGTTTCTATTCTTTGTAGATGGTAGAAATGTATTTCGATTCACAAATCCAAGCGGGATTACTTTTTTGATTCGATTGTTTTCAAAAGCAGTAGGCTCTGTTGAAAAAGAAATTCCGACTGAGCAATTTAGTTGGTTTCCTGGATTCAGTTGGAATTTTGCCCATTGCCAAAAATGTGAGACTCATTTAGGATGGAAATATTATAGTCCTGAAAAAAATTTCTATGGCCTAATAGAAAATAAGATATTGTATGTGTGATTGAATTTTTAAAAAATGGAATCTATAAATCTAATATTAAATATTTTTTCTCTGCCAATTATAAATTTTACTCAAACAACAGGGCGGCTATCCTGGATTTACCTCATGACCGCTGCTGTGATTGGTTTTATAGCAATACTAGTTCAGCATTTAACAAGGGAAAAATTTTCTCTAAAAGAATTTTTATCAGAAGCATTTGATTTTTCTCATTGGAAAACTAAATCCTCTCTTGTGGATTATCTGTATTATTTCGTGGAGACAATTCTCTATACAATCTTCTTTTCATATTTTGTGATTACAACAATTTCAGTTTCTATTTTTGTCTTTAAGATTTTAATGCTCTTTGGTGGAGAAAAAAAGTATACTTACAATGGTTTCATTCAATTTTTATATACCTTATTTTTCCTACTTGCCTATGACTTTGGAAGATTTTATATTCATTGGTTAATGCATATTTACCCAATTTTTTGGGAGTTTCATAAATTTCATCATTCTGCCGAAAGCTTAAATCCTTTTACAGTATACAGAGTGCATCCGGTAGAAAGTATTTTGTTAAATTCCTTTAGCGGTTTTTGCAGTGGAGTAGTAACGGGTGTCTTTGTTTATTTATTTCCATCGGTTACAATGTTTACTTTTTTAGGTGTAAACTTTGGACTCTTTTTATTTCATCTTTATAGCAATCTCCGTCATACACAGGTTTGGATTTCTTTTCCGTATGCTTTGAGTTATATACTGCTTAGCCCCGCACAACACCAAATCCACCACAGCAAAAAAGAAGAGCATCGTCACAAAAACCTAGGAGCAATCTTTGGATTCTGGGACTATTTCGCAAACTCTCTCTATATCCCAAAAGAAAAAGAGAAATTAGAATTTGGCCTACCAACAGTCAGCAATCCAGCGGATTACACGAGTTTGCCTCGAATATTTCTAGTGCCTTTTAAGAAAGTGTATGTTCATACGATACTGTCATTCCTGCGAAGGCAGGAACCCAGGATACGGAAATGATTTCGCGTAAGCAAACAATAATTCAGATGAAATCTAGATTCCTGCCTTCGCAGGAATGACAAACTATTATAGTTCAAAGCTTACGCCGAAGTTGATTTGGCGAAACGGTCCGGGTTGAATTCCGATTGGAAGTCTGCCGGATACATATTCTCTATCCTGTAAATTTTTTCCTGTAACGAATAAAGACCATTTTTGAACGGGATGTTTGTAGCCGAGGGATGCGTTGACTAGACCAACCGCGGGGATAATACCTCTATTCCCGTCTGCACTTTCATTCGGTGAGTTAATTAAATCAGAATGTTGCTTGTCGATATATTGGTATTCGCCTCGAATATAAAAACCATTTCTATGATTGGCACCAAGCGCGATCGTATAAACATTCATAGGAACGTAAGGTAGATAATTTTTATTCGTATCGTTATTTATTAAATGAAATTTTTCATCGAAGGTATAAGCGGCTCTATTTACTAACGTTATAGTTCCGTCTGCATTTGTTGTATAAGGAAAAGGAGTATAGGTAATTGATTTTGCGTTAGTATAAGTGTAAATTAAATCAAGAGGAATATTCCAACTTAAGTTAAAGAATTTTCCAAAGTCAAAAGTAACTGTATTTTCACTTCCTCTATGTATCGACTTACCACTATTAACCGGTCTTGAGCCAGCGTCTCCGCCAATTTCATTCGTATTTATAATCTGGTCTCTAAAATACATTACATATCCAACGAATTCTGTATAAAGATAAGGAGTTACCTCTCCCCGAACACCTGTTTCATAGTTAATAGAAGTTTCTGCTTTTAAGCGATAGTCGGCACCGGTGGGGCTAACAGCAGTCCCATAGGTCGGTGGAGAGAATCCTCTATGAACACCAGCAAACCAGGTATAAGTTTGTGATATATCATAAGTAGCCCCGAGTCCCGGAAGTAGAACTTTCGTAAAGCTTTCTCCCCCTTGATTCACAAATAGAATATCTCCTGTCTTTGTTGCAATTCGGTTTCTTACATCCTGGGCTGTCGCATATCGTCTTTTGTTGTAAACTCCCTGCTCAATCCATTCGTAGCGAACACCCGGCATAATCTTAAATCTATCAGTGATACTAATTCTGTCTTGAAAATAAATTGCATACGCTTTAGCAATCCTGTCCTGTTGGCTATAAGGCAATCCATCTCGAATAAAAGGATAAGGAGAGCTTTCCGTGCTAACACGATTTTTTTCCCCGTGAGCTCGAAGACCAAAGTCTATCTCGTGTTTTATTTCTCCCGTTCGTAAAACCATTTCGAGCTTGGATTCAATTCCTAGGGTTTGAAAGTTTTGATTTCGAATAGGCGAAGAGTTTCGCATAAAAATCACATCGCCGGGTCTAACACCAATTATCCCCGGTGAGTAGGTCATAAAAGTATCCGAAGGGGGAAGGGCGGCAACTCCATTCGAATTTAGATTGTTGTAGGCAAAGTCTTGCCTTTGCCAATTTCTAACTGCATTGTTATTGTAAATTCTAGTGATAAGTTTTATATTTTCTGAAACGGTATATTCATGTCCTACTACGACAGAATTTCGATTTAAATACTTTTGGTCATAGCCTGCGGGATTGATTCGTGGATTTTTCCAGAAAAGTCCCTGTGTTAGACCGAGATAGGTAGATTTTGCTTCCTGTTCTTGAAATCCTGCTTTGAAGGTTACTGTGTGTTTGTCGTTAATTTCATGAACTAATTTTAGGGAAACATCATTCAAATGAAACGCTTGAGAGTTTCGAAATCCATCACCCTGTTTGTATAAATAAGAAACGTCTACTCCCGTTTTGCCGAACGTTCCCCCGTATTGTGAAAAGTTCGACATATAACCATTTTCCCCACCAACACTTTTATTTGTGAAGGTTGGTTTGAAAGGAGGGCGGCGTGTGACAAAGTTTACGACTCCACCAATCGTAGAGGGTCCGAAGAGTATTGCTCCTGATCCTTTGATTACTTCAACTCTTTGCATTCTATCAATTTGGGGGGCATAATAACTTTCGGGTTGACCGTAAGGACTTAAGGAAGTTAAAATTCCATCCTCTAGAATTAGCGTTTTTCTTGACTCTTCATTACTTACACCTCGAAATCCAATGTTAGGCGTTAGCCCCGCCGCATCTTGAAATCGAACGGATGCACCTGGAACTCGGCGTAAGATTTCCATTGCGTCTACAGGCTGTGTTTCTTCTAAAAATTTTTTAGACACAATAGTAGCCGAGCCTGGAATTTTTTTCAGGGAATCTTTTCCATCTCCAATCACATTGATTTGACCTTTTGAGTAAGATTCTTCGGCTTTCTTTTTCAGTGCCTGTATTTCTTCTGCTGATTTGGTATTATCCGCTGCTTGTTTTGAAGTATCCTGAGAAAATAAGAATTGATAATTTAAAAAAAATAAAAAGATTAAAAATAATTTCATTAATAGATTCCTTAGTCTCCATCTCCACTACCACCAGATTTAGCACCGCCGGATCCGAAGGTTAGAGTAATTTCTGTTGTTAGCATTGTTTTCAATGTGGTCAATGAATTGTAGGCAATTTGAATATCAGGAGAATTTGTATTGATTGCCGTTGTGAGGTTTGAAATTTTTTGGAGATTAGAGCTACATAATACTATTTGTTGCCTGATCCGTAAATCAAGACCTGGATTTGCTGATTTCACATAATCTGAAATTCCAGGACCATTAATGCCAGTGTATAAATTATTTATCCCTACAAGGTTATTAATCATATTCTCTATAGAATAATTTGCAAATCTTGATTCGACTATTGTTGATCGTTTGACTCCACTAGACCTAGTTGTAAGACCTGCCGGATAACCGAGCTTATTCTCCCGAATGAATTCTATATGATTTGATAATTGCAAAAGTATAATATCTAAAGCACTTTGCTGAGAGGAAAAATAAATACTACCTGCTCCTGCACTGGGTAATTCATTTACAAAGTTTGAACCTGTCGATTTCCATTGGCTATGCAAATTTTGCACTGTGGTTGTATAAATCGAAACAATTTGTTTTAAAAAATCAATTCTTCTTCCCGTTAATCCTGTGCAGACAGTTGTTATTGTTGTCGAACCGTTCACATCTGAAAAAAGTAAATACTCGATTGCGGGGAGACCTTTTTGTAGTTTATTGAGAGAGGAAACGTTAGTTGTATTAATCGTTGTCGAGCCGGCTATAAATGAATTAATAGAGTTTATATCCGGAGTTACATTATCAGTAAAGCTAATTACCCATGGGTCTATACTCTCATAGAATCCACCGAATTGTGCAGGACCAAATTGAATCACTTCTACTTGTTTAAGTAAATTTATGTTTTTTCTCCATTGTGCTTGGAGTGATTGAAGTGAACTTGCTCCATTTGAGCAATCGCCCGAATAAGTTTGAGTTAATGTGTTAAGTTCGTTAGCCGCAACTTCTAAATCAGAATATCCCTTCAGTATTACGTTAGTAGAAATGTTAGTTAAAAGAGGAATTGGATTAAAAACATTCAGGCGATTAAAAATCATTCCCTGTAGACTAGCTATTTTAGATTCAGTATTCTGGTTAGAACGAGAGCAATAGAACACTAGTGATAGAATTAAAAATACTAATCCTACTCTTATTGATAAAAAACTGTTTTGCTTGGTTTTCATTTATTTGCCTTGTAGAAATCCTGGAAATTAAATTAACCAGGATTTCTTAGAGTGAAGATTACTTTGAGAATTAAAATTTTCCAGTTAGTTTGCGGATTTTACTACTTGTTCCACCACCGGTAGTGGAAACATACAAAGTAGTGTAGTCTTTGTTAAATGCGAGTCCTCTCGGATTACTAAAAGTTGCAACAGTTGATAGTCCATCTGTATTTCCATTACTTCCTGCTATTCCCGCTAGAGTTGTCACAACTCCAGCCGATGTAACTTTGCGAATAGTTTGATTTGCCCCATCTGCTACATAAACATTATTTTGACTGTCTATAGCTAAACCGTAAGGACCATTAAATCTTGCAGATGTTCCTGTTCCATCCGCAGAGCCAGACTCTCCTGAGATTGATCCTGCAAGAGTTGTAACTTCTCCTGTTGTGGATATTTTTCGGATGGAATTATTCTTATTATCCGCAAAGATAATTATCCCTGTTGAATCTACTACAACACCTTTCGGTTCGTTTAACAATGCGTTAGTTCCATTAGCATTCAAATAGCCTGAAATTGAAGAAAGGGAGCCTGCTACCGTAGTTACATCGGTTGCAGAAATTGATCTAATTTGATAATTTAATACGTCGGATACTATTAATTTGTCGGTTGAAGCCTGGTAAAAAACCCCTTCTGGCTTACTGAATCTAGCGTTTACCAGGGTGCCATTTACGAATGAACGTGCACCATAGGCTCCGGCATAATTGGTTGCAACTCCTTCAGGAGTAATTTTTATAATATTATTACCGACCGAAGCTCCTCCCGTATTTGCCACAAAAATATTTCCATTTTTATCAACGGCAATCGCTTCCGGGTTATTGAGTTCGGGACCTGAGGTTCCCTGTCCGGACTTAGTGTCGGCAAGAATGGTAATCGTACTTTCATTTACAATTTTCTTGATTTGATTATTTTTACTATCAGTCACATAGAGTGCTCCATCTGTTCCTACTGCAATTGCTTCCGGTTGATTAAAATTTCCAGACAGAGTAGAAACATTTAGACTACTTGCAGTCGTTCTATTCATTTGCATTGCCAATCCAGCAATTGCTAAGTTTTTACCTGTATCATTTGAATTTGAGCCAGGGCATTTTATGAGAAGCATACAGAGAATAGGGACTAACGCTTTTTTTAAACTTAAATTTTGGGAATACATTTTTTCCTTCTTACTATTATAATAATTCTAAAATTGAGAATGGTTCTCAATTACATACTTTTAAGAATAATATTTTTGTCAATGAATATAATCTAACACTGCTAAGCCGCTAAATTTAATTTAACTAAATAGCTTTCTCACTTTCTTGATTTGCAAGTTTAAAATATAATTAAATTCTAGTTTTAATTATGAAATTTCTACTTTTATTGGAAAAAATTTTTTCAGATAGACTAGCTTATTTCTCACAAAAGCAACTGAGTAAGTCAGTGGGACGACAACTTTTATTTTTATTTCTTATCGTCGGAAGTCTTGTTTTTTTGTTTGGTTTGCTATTTGCCGCACTTGGGGTCAATTTTACACAGGGAAATGTTTTCTGGTTTTCTATTTTGACTCTACTCGGTCATGATAGCCTTTACACAATAGAAAAGGAAAGCAGTCTTATAAAAGGAATTTCTCTACTGCTAACTTTTATTGGAATCATTATTTTTAATGGAATCATAATTGCTATTGTTGTTTCAACTATTCATTCCTATTTTGATGAAATTAGAAAAGGAACTGGAAAAGTTCACGAAGAGAATACAATTACTATATTGGGTTGGAATGAATTAGTTCCCATCATTTTAAGTGAACTAAATTTGTATTGCAAAACGGAGAATAAGAAGCTAACAGTTGTTATTCTCACAGAAGAGCCCAGGCATGAATACATACAATTAATTAAAATTAACCGGTATATTGAAATTTTATTTCGAACCGGGTTTTGTTATAAAACTTCTGATTTGAAAAGATTGAATTTAATTCATTCCCGATCAACTCTTGTATTTTACGATTCAAGTAAAAAAGAAAATTTAGATTTTTTGACACAGGATTCCTATGTGATTAAAACATTTATTTCTCTGCATTCCCTTTTCCTGGAAAATAAAGTAACGAGTATTCCTGTTTTATTGAATTTTAATGAAATTCAGAACAGTGTATACCTAGATTATATTCAAGATCGAAATACTTTGTTTTTTAATCGAAACTATTACAATGCAAAGTTTATTTCTCTTTTATTACTCGATTCAAATTATTACTATATATTTCATGAACTGCTTAGCTATGAAGGGAGTGAAATCTATTTTCATAAACAGAATTTTGAAGGTAAAACATTTCAGTCAATTCTTGAATCCAATTCTTCTGTGATCCCAATAGGAATTCGCCGCAAAAATGATATTATCCTCGTTCCAAATCAAAATTTAAAATTAGAAATAGACGATGAATTGATAGTAATTTCCGATTCAGAAAAATCCATAAAATTTCAAGAAGCTGCAAAGGAGAAAGAGAATATTGTATTTCTATTAGAACAAAATATTGAAAAAACAGAAAAGGAGGTAATCGCAATCATTGGAATGAATTCAAGAGTTCTATTTGTAATAGAAGAATTTGAAAAAATGGGAAGAAAAATTTTTATCTATGCAAATGAAACAGAATTAAAATGGAAATCAAAAGTTGCTAAATTAAATTCCTTAGAAGAAAATGATATTTTTATTTATCCCTGTGAATTTATTTCGGAATCTCAAATAATGGAGCAAATTCCTTTAGAAAAGTTTGATAAAATTTTAGTTTTATCATCAGAAGAAATTCCAGAAGAAGGAAAGTCTTATTCAGATGATACTGATACATTATTTAAAGTTTTAAAATTAATTCATTTAAAAAAGAAAAACCCGGAAATTTATAAATATGAAATACTCTGCGAAATTCAAAACCCCGAAAATGAAGAAATCATACGAAAAATTCCTGAGTCTAATTTCAATTATGTGCTCGGAAATCTAATCGTCGCTAAAATCCTAAATATGGAATTGATAAACCCGGGAATATTAAAAATATACGAACAGCTTCTACAAAAGGGAGGTGTTGACTTAAATATCAAATCACTTTCTACATTTTTAGATATAGAGGCAGATTTTGAAACTTTACTTGTCAATTTTTTTGAGCAAAGAAAAGTGATTTTAATCGGATATATTGAGTGTAAAACGAATTCTATTTTTATGAATCCACCAAAGTCTAATATCCTTTATCCCGAAGATCAAATCATTTATTTAGAGCAGAGTGATTATAAAATTATTTCATAAAATATTAATGAGTTATAAATGAAAAAAGCAGTAATAGTAGACGGACTTAGAACTCCGTTTGGAAGATACAAAGGTGCACTAAAAAATATTCGTCCTGATGATTTAGCAGCGATTGTTATTCAAAATTTAGTTGATCGAAATAAAATTTTCAAACTAAAAGTCGACGATGTAATTCTCGGCTGCGTCAACCAGGCAGGTGAGGATAATCGCAATGTGGCGCGCATGTCTCTTTTACTTGCTGGACTCCCTGAAGAAGTTCCGGGTGTAACAGTGAATAGACTTTGCGGCTCCGGTGTTGAGGCAATTAATCAAGCAGCTATGCAAATAGAAACAGGAAGAGCAAATTTAATAATAGCCGGCGGGGTGGAAAGTATGACTCGTTCTCCGCTTGTTATGCTAAAGCCAGAATTCGGGTTTAGTCGGGGTAATCATACATTAGCCGACTCAACTCTTGGTTGGCGTTTTGTAAATCCCAGGCTCAATCAACTTTACCCGGTTGTAACTCTAGGTGAATCAGCTGAAATTATGGCCGATAAGTTTCATATATCTCGAAAAGAGCAGGATATATTTTCTTACGAAAGTCATAGAAAGGCTTCCCTTGCAGAGGCTAATGGTATTTTAGCGCAAGAAATAATACCTGTTTATGAAATGAATTCAGAAAAAGTTTTACTCGATAAAGATGAGCATGTAAGACAGGAAACAACGTTAGAAAAATTATCAGAGCTTCCGCCGGCATTTAAAAAACATGGAACAGTTACCGCTGGAAATTCATCCGGAATTAATGATGGAGCCTGTGTCCTTCTAATCATGGAAGAAGAATTTGCAAGAAATAACGGATACGAGCCATTAGCCGAAATCATCACATCTTCCGTTGCGGGAGTGCATCCTTCCCTTTTGGGAACCGGTACCATCCCGTCCTCCTTAAAAGCACTTGATAAAGCCGGGTTAAAAAAAGAAGATATTGATCTCTGGGAAATCTCAGAAGCATTTGCTTCTATGGTTTTAACAACAATTAAAGAATTAAATCTTGATCCGGAAAAAGTGAATGTGAATGGAGGAGGAATTTCTATCGGTCATCCGCTCGGTGCTAGTGGTGCCCGCATGACTATTTCTCTTGTCCATGAGCTAAGAAGGCGTAACCTCAACTATGGAATGGTGACAATGTGCATCGGAGTAGGTCAGGGAATTGCTACGATTATTAAGAGATATTAGGAACTTATTAATGGGAACAATACGAAATCGATTAGATATATTACAAGCAGAACATCTCAAGTTATTACCTATGCTCGAGGAAAGAATTGGGGCAGAAAAATATGATTGGCATGGGAGGGCTAAAGCTGATCTTTCTGGTAACTATCGCTTTTTATCTATATGTGAATATGCTTTAAACAAAGATATTGTCAAGTTTAGAAAATATTTGAGAGATTCTGCCAATCTAATTGCAGATATGTTTGTAGAATACAAGCAAGGGAAGAAAATAGATCATTCTTATTTAGGAATGATAAATTATAATGAGATGCTTGATAGCGCAGCATCGGGTGATTTTGAACTGACTAAAAAATTAGCAGGTCTTATTGGAGAGCGAGAAGAAGATCGTAAAAGCAAACATTTTCAAGATTGTATTGAGTATTGTTTAAAGTATATTATCCTCAGAGATACGAAAAATCTAGAACCATATGTAGGAAAATGTTTAATTGCCTGTGAGCAAAAGCAAGCAAAGAATTACAAAGGGTATGCGATGATTTCATCCGCTATTCTGAATAAAGATGAAAAGAAATTAAATGAAGGATTTTTCGAATTGATTACGGCTCATAAAAGAATGTGTAAAGGCTCTGGTTTTTTTTCGGACACCGAAGATGAAATTGTATTTCTTCATGGGCTTGGTCTTGCTAATATTTGTTTAGATTTAGGTTTTAATTTTACGATAAAAGATCCGCTAATACCGGAGGAGTTGTTGATAAGGAAGTAATTTTTGGGAGACTAACAAAGCGTAACTTCTCCTAGCGAAAGTGATCAAGGCGTGGTCAATAATTTGCATAGTTCGAAAGACTTTGTGCTAAACAATAAAGAGCAAATTATTGACTGTAGCCGCGAACACGGTCAATGTCATTAAGTTAAGGAATTTTACAAGACATCTTTGTAATTTGAAAAATTATGATGTTTGCCCCTAGGCGTATAGGATTTTACTTTTCGGTTATAAAGTCTATCTGGTCTTAT
>Ga0075163_10000150_pt1 | contig 79910 bp, 150 predicted proteins | sample JI1023141ADNA_FD_71478 | JGI IMG/M metagenome (GOLD analysis project Ga0075163, IMG submission 71478) | Wastewater effluent complex algal communities from Wisconsin, to seasonally profile nutrient transformation and Carbon sequestration -... | ecosystem: Engineered > WWTP > Effluent > Algae... | reverse complement strand
GTGACGTGTCTGAATTTTTCGTAAAGTTTAATTAAATGCGATTCTGATTTTGCGGAGAGACAAATTATAGAATTTGATGTCTCTTTCCATTCTTTGAACTTTGTAGGATGTTCATGTGCAAAATCTGCGAGACTATGACAAGCCTGGGGTAATTGATACCCTGGGTGGATATCTGATCTGGTAATTACTACCAGTTTTGTTTCTTGAAATTTGTTAATCTAAGTCATTGTGTTGTTTTTAATTTATTATTATATATTCAATTTTTGTTTTGTTTCACTTTTTAAATTTCATATTTCTGCCTCTATTCCATCCCGAATTAATATATACATCCAGATTTTCTTCACCTCTAATTTTTTTATTACCCATTTCAGGATGATTTACCCAAAAAGAACCCCATTGGGAATTTCCTTCACCTTTTTGTTTTGTTGAATTTTTTACACCTATTAGTTCTTTAGCTTCTTCCGTGTGGGTTTTGTCTTTAAATCCGTGCGATGCGTAATTTTTTTTATATTCCATACTTAGTTTTCCCATCGCTTTTTTGATATCATCGGTCCTTTTCTTCCTATTTATTGGGTCTTTCCAAAATTCTATTAAGTGTTTGGTATTTGCCAGCTTCGCTGCTAATGCGCATTTTTTCCTATGTTCCTCATTTATAAATCCACCACCACCTCCGGGCTGTAGATTCATACACATTGGATCGTTTAATAAATCCTCATTTACCAATCCAATTTCACAGTTTCTTAATGATTCCCTATCTTCGAAATATTCTATAATTTCTTTTGTGTGTACTAGTAATCCGTGCTTTCTAATCGAATTTCTTATTCTTTTTCCGCTTCCGAAATATCCATCCTCCACATTATCGGTAGAATGCATTCCTATATAATATTTACCATTCTTTGTGTTTGTTATCTTATAGATATAATGAAACAGTTTTTCTTTTCTTGCCATTTCTATACTTTAGTTTATTTTATATATCTAAACTAAAGTACGAAAAAGCGCCGCAGTCAGGGAAGGAATCGAACCTTCCTACAGGGAGCTACCCGACATCCATGACCTTCCATCGGACTCGAACCGACCTTATGTCCAATCTGACCAAATAGTGAATCAAAAAATTTCCGCCTTGGCTAAAAAATATCATCATCTGCTAAGACTTCTTTGAATGGTTCAGGTACCTAAATAGTATAAGCTATTCTGAATCTACATGTCATTAAAGCATTAGCTTTTTTAAGGTTCAAATCCGAACTGTAACTCATTTAATCCTTAACTTACCTAAGCAAGTTTCTAGGTTTACTCCTAGCACTCCGTAGATACCACAGAGTAGTTAACATCGCTGATTTGTGGGTAGTACAGGATTCGAACCTGCGTATGAGGGACTCATTTATACCTTGATTTGTTACCGATATAAACTAACCCTTTGCGTTAGCCAATTCGCCAACTACCCATTTATTCACAGTACATTTTTTGAATATGATAATTAGTAAACAAATTTACATAGTAATTTTTTTCTTCCTCACCCATTTTATATTGGAACGAGATATTATCAATTCCGTTAATGTATCTAGCGTGATTAATTTTTTTACTTTTTAAAATTATGAATTCTAATTCGGTTAATTTAAAATAAAAAATGTTCCCAGTTTTTGATTCCTCCTCAGGTTTCAGTCTTAATTTACTTCCATCGCTAAATGAAAATACCAATTGGCATTTTTTACTCGGACCACCAATGTTTGATTTAATTACTATAAGGCCATGGCAAGACAATCTATCACCATCTAATAAGTAGTTTGGTTTTAATGTGAACCACTTTGTTCTATCAATATTTGAACAGATTACACCACTTGGTCCATAAAGTTGAGACTTGTTGGTGCAATTTTCAATAATTACTTTATTATCTTGCGAATATATTGAATTTATCGCTAATATTAAAGCTAATGCAATCAATGCTTTTTTCATTATTTTTATATTTTTATTAGTGGCTGAAGTGGGATTCGAACCCACAATGGTAATTAGAGCGTTGATTCTTCCACTGTCGCTAACTGGGTTTCCAAATCCAGTGCGTCCTTTCTCTAATATAGCGTCTTCCTTGCTGTAATAGAATTTCTTCCATTATAAGCTTTCCGCCATCCAACCTAGCTTCTAACAGATTATCAGTTCTGTCGCTTTACACAGCTTAGCTATTTTTGGGTTTCCCCTACTCTCCGCTAATTGAGTTTTTCTATATGAGCAATAGATCCAATAACTCTACCGTAATGTGATGGTGTTTTCATTGTTCCTATTATTTCACCTTTACTGTTTATGTAAGCCGCCTTTCTTATCCAATCTATCTCATTTGGAATTGGTAATGGCTTCCATGGCAATCTCTCCCCTTTGAATCTTCTTTTTAGTTCAGAATTTAAAAGCCTTTGAACCTCACAGTTACAAAAATTAGCTCCTGTTAAAATCTCTCTGAACCAAAGTATATTCGATAGGTGCTGATGATCTATTTCCGAGAATTTTTTAGTTTCTCCTAGAGCTGTTTTCCATGAATATTCTTTCATCGTTATGTTTTTTGTGATCCCACCGTGCATCGAACACGTTACATCAGTTTTAGAGGCTGACACGATTGCCGAATCGTATTAAGTTGAAGGACCATTTAAACCAGAGCTTAAACTCTGGTTTTATTTTTATTCAATATCTTCTATCCCTGTTTGGAACACATTCTTAGTTTTTGTTGAACTAAATCCAGGTTTGTAATCAATCTGAGATCTTTTCAAAACCCTATTATATACATTGTTCGGGAAAGTCTGTAGCAATATATTATTAGCTTTTGCGATGTTCTGTGACTTCACTTCTAAAGCTAAATATCCAGCTCTTTGTGTTTCTACGAATTGTGATAGGTCAGCATAGAAGCTGCTAAATTCACTATATGGTATTGGTTGATTTTCTTGTAACCATTTCCACGTAAGTTTTTCACCATCACGTCTTCCATCCATGATCATCTTAGTTATCTCGATAAAAGTTTGTTTATTTTCGATTAGCACATTATGTTTAAGTGTATAAGATTTCCACATGTTGTCGTAGTATGTTTCTTTCTCTTGGCTCACTTGAGCATAATCATTTTGATATAGAACTGTTTGATTATAGATGACTTTTGAATCTTTATAGAATCGGCTCAGCCCAATAACTAAAAGCAATAGAACCAATAAACCTGCTACGCTTCCGAATGGATTTTTATCGCCGTCATTAGATTCTCTAAAATCCCATTCCAAATTCTGGTCCAATGACTTTCTCATTAGAATAACGATATAGACAAATAAGCCCACCAAGAAAGCAATGTTGAATGTTGTGTGCATTGCCGAAAAACTTAAGGATCCGTTGTCCTTTACCGTGTCACCTGGGAACTCTACCGTCCACATGAAGCCAAATGCCAAAAGCGAGATGACTGTGCCAATCATCTTCGAGATGAATTCTGGCTTACTTAATTTACCTTTTTTAAAGATGCTCATAAAATTGATTGTTAATTGTTAATTTTTATTTTTGATCATCGTCAGTCCATGTAATGACTGGACAATTCTTTTTGTACATACTGTGGATTAAATCTCTAACCATTCCGAAGAAATCAACCATATAGATGATACCCTGAACTATTGCTCTGAATAGAGGTTCTACCCAACCGAAGAGGAATTTAAAACCCCTTCCTATACCCCTGCCGAATTTATAAACTGGCATCTTAGGGCTTGGAATTTTTGGTGGATTGATCTTGCTCATTTGCATAAATACCCATTTAAAGAATGGATTTATAATATATTTGAATGTTATGTATATTATAAATGCCGCAGTCACAATTGAGGCTATTACTAAAATTGTATACCCAACGTATTTCCAGTTTATCCACTCAACCGCTTTAACGGTAGCTACCCCTAATCCCCAGATTATAAAGTAAGACATGATAACCACCAGACCTATACCAATGATCTTAGAAGTTTTGGACTGTTTAAATTCCTCTATCTTTACTTCTCTCACCTTTTTATTTTGGTATTTTTCATCATCTTTCCGATCTCTGATTTCTCTTTTCATTCTTTCCGCTTCGTCTCTTCCCATTCTTTCCTCCCTCTCCTTCTGACATTTTTGGTTATACCACTCTGATCCTTTATCCTCTATTGCATATCTTTCCTTAAAATGAAGTTCGTATTGATACTTCTTAAAGATCTTGCTATGCTTAAGTACATAGGCTTCTCTATCAGTCATGGTTGGAAGTTTATCCAAACAGCTTTTAACGAAAGCTGCTCTTCTTTTCTCCTCCATTCTTTTAGAATATGTTGAACAAGACTCGATGAAATTTGCTCCCATTTTACCCGTCATCTTGACAAGTAAAATAAGTGGGAATGTTAAAAATACAACAACCATTATCCAGAAGTATGGGCACATGGTAGGGTGAACCTTATGTGGTTCTTTACCAAAAACCCATTTATAGACTTTACAGTGCCAAGCATCTTTCTTGAATGTGTAGAAGTTCTTTTTTGGTTTTGGCTCAGCGGTTACACCCGGGATATACTTGTTCTCCAGGCTAATATCATACTCACTGATACCGAGCTGGCATTTACAGATTTTGTTCTCCCTGTCAATATCCCATTTGGTTGAGATGTAGATAGACTCGATATCTGGATTTTCTTTGATTTGATCTTTGTCCTGAACCTTACCGATTATTACGGTTCTAGATTCATTTAGGATCATGCTCTTCAATTCATATCCAGATTTGGTGGTGTGCAAATTTGAAAGTTTCATTTTTGTTTTATTTAATTACATGGCAAATGTATGAAACATTTTCGATATAAAAAAATTATTTTGTATATTTTTTTATATTGTAAAATGAACATATTTGCCTCTATAGCTTTCAAGCTCTTTAAATATGGAATGACCATTCTCATCAGCAACATAATCAAATCCGCCATATCCACAAGTCCACTCCGAATAGCATCCATATATCAGATTAGCATAAAGCATGGATGTTACCACCTCGGCGCTTTGCTGTTCGAAAGATTTCTCATCTTCCGGCTTCTCGTCAAGTATAACATAGCGAACTTGATATCTTGGACTTTGTTTCGTGGAATCATTCCAATGATCCTCCTCACTTTGAGCAAATAGCTCCTCTAGTTTCTTATATAAAGAAACTCCATCTATTTCTAGATCCTGAATGTTTTCACAACAGGTAACTGATATTCTCTCTCCTGATGTTATAATTCCTTTTAATTCCATAATTTAAACTTTTTCGTCAAAAAATACTTCAAATTCGTCTCTCGAGTAAACTCCGAAAAGACCAGATCGTGCTGGTTCATTGATTGATACAGTTCCTCCAAAATCATCTCTTTCACCATATCGATATTTTAGCGATCTCTTGGTGAATGCCTTTTGCCATGACTTTATATCTGTTTTAACCCAAGATCCGTGTCTATCTATAACTTCATTTGGTTTTACGTGATCCCTTAAATGATGCCAGATGTTCCCATCCATTTTAATAAACTCTTTTCTCATGGAGCTTATAGCTTTCTTTCTTCTTTTATTATAATCATCCCAGAGTTTTTCTGATTCCTCTATTGTTCTATTTTCATCATATTCAACCTCCTTTGGGACAGTACTTGGTTGGTATCTTCCCATAGAACTAATAAGAAAAAACTCTTGGGCAATCTTAGGCATAGCGTAGAAACCTCTAGTAGCGGGTGGGGAATGATACGTATCCGGTTCTGGCTTGTACCCCTTCTGCTTCTTTGGGTTAACCCCGCCGAATCTAACGAACGTATTTAGATCTTTTCCTTTCATGCTGCAAATATATTAAATGAAAGCGGAATAAAAAAATAAAATTCATCTTATTTTACTCCATTCTATTAGCGTGGAGTCTGAAATTATTTGGTCCCTATTCGGATCATACAGATTAAGTGATAATTTGAATGGTCTTCCCCCATCCTCAATTCCAAAGATATCCAATCTTGGCTGATAGAAATACTCTTTATCTGGATCAGGTATTCTACATTCTAAACATCTACCGAAAAGTTTACCGTATATCATGGTGTCACCCAGAACAGGTGATTCGCATCTAGCTACACCGTTTCCTTCCGTCCAATATTGAACACACTCAGATACACCGCATGTCTGACAGACGTGATGTTTTGCATAATGGAGTCTATTATTTATAAGAATAGTTTCTTTTAGATCATAGCCATTAGGATTTATGAGTGTTATTTCATCCATTATAAATCTTTGGCCAATACCTTGACCCTCTCTATGGATTCGTAGGGTAGGGTATAATATGCATTTTTTAAATTTCCAATTGATTCATTATACCTTGCTTGATCAAATGTTATATTATAGTAGGATTCATTTGATCGAATATCCGGTGAAAGCTTATGAATCTCTTCTATCTTTTCGTTAGATAGAACATAGTATGAGGATTTTAATTTGTTAATTGCTCTGGAGTATTCTAACTGATCAAATGTTTGTTCGTAAGATTTTGGTAATTTGAGCATGACGTTATGTTTTTATGTTGGTATTAATTATAGATAAAAAAGGTAAAAGTTTCCGATTTTTTTCCAATATATAGATCAGATAACTAGAATCTCTCAATTTTTTTCCACTAAAGATGAAAATTGTGCAAAAAAATTCCATTATGGACACCGAAACACCCAAGAAAAATGCAGAGAAAAAACATTCAGACAATTGTTCTGATCCTGGCGACATTCTTCAACCCACTAGGCTTCGACGCACTTTTTGCATTAGTGATGCATTGGACAGGATCGTATCTGATAACAGATGGTATATTTTATTGCCTCTCGGCTTTTTTCTTTGGAATCTATTTTTGGATTTCAGGAAAGAAAATTAGTATACCAAAGTTAAAAAGAAAAAGTCAATCCTAAGATTGACTTTTTCTATACATTTTCCTTAAATAGAAGCTTTAGACATTCTTTTATATCTTCGTCATCGGTTTCATTATAAAGAACTGATGGATGTTTTCCGCTACATTTCAGCATGACGTTATCAACAAATTCCTCACCCCATTTAAGCTTGGCCTGGTGTACATCCCAACCCTTAATAACTATAGCTCCAATCATTTTATTTTTTTAAGATATATATTCCATGGTAAATTTAATGACTTTTCGAATATTCGAAAGCTACGGGGAGAAATATTCGATGGATGATATAAAGGAACTTCCAGCCTTTAAATTGCTTCTTGCTATGGGATATTATGAAACTAGTACACCAGCTATGAAGAAACACATGAGCGTAAGGTTATACAACAATGAACTTGAATTAGATAATCCTAATGATAATATTGTGGTTTATTCTAGTGGCTATATTAGAAGAAATACACCAACCAGATATAAGCCATCCAATCAAAGTGTTAGAATAAAATTTGATGGTGATGAAACATTGAAGAGATGGAATGATCAGTTTCTTTATGTTTATGACTGGACGCTGAAGCAATACAAGAAGAAGGGAATAGTTAGCAAATATGGAGATATTAAAAAATCCGAATTTTTAAATACTGATTCTGTTATAGATTTCATGGTCAAGAAAAATGCTAAGGATCCATTATTGATATACTCACTGTATGATTCTCTGGGAGATGATGAAAAGAACAAATTTATAAAAAAAATAAAAACAACAAGAAAAGATTTTGATGATGGAATTAGGAAATATAAGACAGCAATGAATATATTAGACCGATGGTTAAAATAAAAAAATCCAGCATCAAGCTGGATTTTTTATTCCCTTCCATTTTATATTTTCTAAAATGTATTCACATTCCATTATGATCTTGTGAAATTCAGTAATGTCGAAATTTATTGATATGACTTTCATTCCCTTCCATTTCTTATTAAACTCACCTAGATCGGTAGAAGGCCAAGTGTTCTCCTGATGTGCACTTATCAATGGTCCACCCGGCGGATCAATAGCTATAATATTTGTACCCGATTCTCCTCTTATGGTTCTGGTTCCTCCTGGCATGAATCCAGTCATTTGGAATTTCAGTAAATCAACTCTCTCAAATACAATCTTATCCGAATGTCTATTTAGATATGTTGCTTTCTCTTTAATAGTATCCATTTCTATTGTTACCTTTGAACATATCATTGAGTGGATCATCACTACCGTCAATATCGTTAACAACTGCCCAATAGCAAATCCATACGGTTATGATCAATGTTATAAAGAAAGTAACCCATTTTGCCCATGTTGGTGGATCTACTGAAATGTATGAAAATTCGCTAAAATCTTTTCTTTTAAATTCCCTATCAACGTTATACCAAACAGCATTTGATAATTTACCTGCATCGAAGCTTTTATTCTTCATTATATCCTCACGGACATCTGGGATTATTCTTCTGATCGGACTCCAGCTAAAAGGTTTTACCCATTGGATTTCTCTAGATTTGCTGGATAGACCGACACAAACCACAATTTCATTATCATTGCCTCCGTCCCAATAAGCCTCTTGCATATCAGCAGCAACCGATGGCATATCTTTGAAGTAAAGAAAATAGATTCTTGCATGTTTCTTAACACCCAACTTACCGTTTAGAAAAGTAGCCCATTGATTCATGTACCACTTGTCTCTTTTGTTTACCCATTTGATACTATCCAGACCAAGAACCATTTTCTGACCATACCCTTCAACTTCGGGATAATCAAATAGCTTATATTGTTTTTTGTCTTCGTCAGTTATAACCGGATAATCAAATGCTGTATGAGCTGCCTGAACCCTATTTTCGTAACTGTTCTCTGTTGTTGTGGATTCAGCAGTAAGCGGTAACCCGTTCCAGTTTATCTGGTATGCATCTCCATCCTGTCCACAACCCCCGTGATAGTTGATATTTCTGCCGAGCTCAACAAATTCTGGTTTAGCAGACCATTTTTTCATTAGTCTATTATACTCTTTCTGTGTAATATTCCATGTTTTCCCTAATGAATTCTTAATCTCCCATTCCGGACCATTCTCGTCACAATATGAGCAATCATAATAAACGGTTCTTCTGCAGTTCTTACCACACGAGACAGTATAACTACATGTTTTAGAAACCCATGTCGTGTATGGCTCGTAATATCTTGCCGATACAATTAGAGCTCCATGATACTCCGTGTCAGTCACTTGTACCTTCTCCACTATAGCCTTAAAGATCGCTATGAATGATAAACAAGCCAATAGCGGAATTAAAACTTCCCACCATGTCAATTTCTTTGAGAAAAATTTAAGCAGCACTACGGCGCCTATAATCGGTATTAGAAGGCATAACCAGATAGACATAATCTTTACTTTTTAGAAAAAAGGCAGACCGAAGTCTGCCTTTGATTTGTTTTTATTAAAATACTTTTGTGTCGTTGTCCTTGCCAGTTTTTATGACATCGTCTGTTCGATCCGACGTGATTGGCTTATAGGTTAATCTGGTTCTACCCATAAAGCTGGAAAGAATAAATCCTGATGGGAATTTGGTCATGATGTTATCATGTGCTAATACAATATCCATAATCATTTTCTCCTGCATGAAGAAACCATCTCTCTGGCCCTCTATAGTACGGCTAAGATCCGCATATAAAGCTGATACTTGATCGAAGTTTGCATTTGGATTGGATTCTTGTACCCATTTCATAACAAGTCCTTGTGCGTCCTTACGTCCTGACATAATAATGTTAACGTTACGAACGAATGAACTGTCATTCTTAACAGCGATTTGTGATTTCTGAGAGATAGTTTTCCACATTTTGTCGTAGAAAGCTGTACGCTCGTCCATTTTTTGTTTGAATCGATTTCTTAAATCTACCTCATCGTTGCTTGTTGAAATAACGCTCGAGAATAATCCGAAGATCACGATAAGTACCAAACCAATAATACCAAACTTGATAATTTTGCTAGTGTCCATTTTTGTGTTTTTTAATTTTAATTGTTGTTATTAATTATAGGGCAAATATATGGAAAAGATTCAACATAAAAAAATATTTAAGGAATTATTTCATTTATTTTTAATTCATATTTTTCTATAAATCTAACATTTCCTGATTTGTATAATTCGATAAGTTCTTGCTTTTTAATTTTTCTGCAGTCTCTTATCTTCAGAACGAGTCCTCTGGATTCGCAATAGTATTTAGCATATTCCATTTTTATTTTATTGATTTCACTATTCTGCAATTTTTTAGGTTTACATTCAATTACATATTTTTCATTTAGTATAAAGTCAGGAAAATAATTTTTAATGACACCATCATACTGATATTCAATTTTATTTTTCTTAGACTCTCCTGTCTCCCATTTAATATTAAATCTTTCTATAACAAAGATCATATAGGATAGCTCCAATAGGCTTCTAAAATACCATCCCTTATACCATCCAGACCAACCATTACCAGATCCAATTGGTGCTGGCTTTCCATACATAGGATTCCCCTCCCCTGAATTATTTATTGATGTTTTTAGTTTAAAAGCCTCGTTTTTTATATCAGCTATATCCTTCCCGTATTTTTTGACCCATGAATCATGATTGCTTACTGGATTTCCCGCTGACCCCTTCTTAAATTCAGTCTCTGGTGAATATCTTTTACCCTTGTGGATATCATGATAGAATTTTTTCATCCCGTCTGTGTGATGTTTACCGAAGAATGGATTTTTTTCTCCCCTGATATCAGGTCTGCTGCATTTTATACAATTTCTGCTCTCGCGTCTTTCTCTCTCAGTTTTGTTTACGTGATAGATCTTATTGTTGCAGGATGGACAGTACCTATAGATTCTATCGTCAGGTATGTTATTCTTTTTTATTATTTTATCAAGGGTTCTCCTGTGAATACTTAAAAATTCGCACATAGTTTTTTTGGATGTGAATTCTATATTTTCCCTAATATATGCAGATATTTTATCTTCGCTTAGCATATTATATTTATTTTTATCTATATATCTGTCCACAAGAAAGAGCTCCAATAATGGTAATGAAACCGAAACATTATTGATTTTTTTGATAAAATTAATAACACATAAATTACAGAAAATGAGAGATTCTAAGCTTATTAGTATAATAGGTTCACCGATGTCCGGAAAATCAACATTAGCAACATCTGTTCACTATAGACTTAAGATTAGAAAGAAAAACTCCATATTTGTTGGTGAAGCTGCAACCGATTACATAGCTGAATGGGGAATACCGGACACACCGACGGATCAATTAGTCATATTCTATAAGCAGCTCGGAAGGGAAAGAATGTATGTTGGTTCTAAGGAATGGATAGTGTGTGATTCGAGTACAATCTTAAATTACTTTTATTTCAGATCCCTCTTTGGAAACCAGTTATCACTTAAAGATATTGCAACTATTAACCATATACAAAAAGAGATACTTAAGTCTCTGAGCCAGTGGCATAAGATCTACTATGTTCCTCCATTCTTGGAGGACGATGAGAACGATGGAATAAGGTTCCACAATAAGGAGGAAATAATTAGATTGGATTCCATAATTAAAAACTATTTGGAACTTGAAAGAATACCATATGTTGATCTCTCAGTTATTCCCATAGAAGATAGAACGGAATGGGTTCTTAAGGATCTGTTATCCTAGTCGATCATTCCCTTTGCTTTGAACATGTTGTAGTTGATTCTTATTTCACCATCTTCAACATCCTCACTTCTTAGAAGCACATCAAATTCACCAGGTTCTTCTACTATATAGCGATCTCCCATATATTTAACCTTATCCCCTCTCTTTAGGGCCATGAATTTGTCAAGGGTTGTTGTTCCGTAAGCTGAAGATATTGAGTAATCCTCAAATAATTGTAAGTTTTTCATTTAATAAGTTATATCTTTCCATGAATCTAATATCGATGCATTATCATTCAGGAATTTTTTAAAATTCCTTTCTAAAACGGATTCTCTCCACAATGGGGTTTTTCCATTTTTTGCATTTAACATTATTCTAGGACCATTAAGTCCAATATTTTTCTTTATGTGGGACGGATCAGAAACTATAGATACGGCTTTAAAGTTACCGTCTTGTTTTGCTATTCTGTAAGGTTGGAAATCTAAATGAGCCATCCTACCACCACCTGCTGATGTTATCTTTTTAATTTTAAATGCGTACATTCTAGTTATATCGTTGATGGTTAAACCCCTAACAAGTAATATACCACCTTCAACCCAATCCTGTGGGTCTGCCATTTGATTTTCATTTATGAATGAATTGAAGTTTAATATGTTTTCCATACTGTATATATTCAAACAAATAAAGATATATAGAATAAAAAATTAGCGACATGAAAAAATTTCTGATAGACATGTTTTCTAGCAATAATGAGGTTTCTTCGAAAAGAATTGCTTCCATTTTTGTGCTAATTAATATTGTGATACTAGCTTATATTGCTACATTCAGATCAGAGGATGGAGTAACACCGGAATTTATGTATGATTCTCTTTGCCTTATAGCAGGTGGGGGATTGGGATTAAGCGTTATTGAAAAAATACTTGCATTAAAATATAAGGGTAAGGATGAAACCCCATCGGATTCAAATCAAACTAAATAAAATGGAAAATATTAAAAGTTACGAAAGATTCAACGATTACGTTGGTGAAAATTGGGATGCTGATTCACAGAAACAATCATGTATGAGTGAAAAAGCAATAACCAAAATGAAAAAACTTTGCGAAAAGCATTTAATGGACGAGGCTAACGAATATCATAATGATATGGACGAGGAACACACATATGAAGGGTATATAAAGGAATGTCAGAGTATGTTGAAGGAGATGCTAGGACAACCTGGATACGCATCAGTAGGAAAACCATTTGCAAATTAAAAAAGCTGAAGATTTATTCTTCAGCTTTTTTTACCCCGAAGGTTTTATTATAAACATCCTCGATGGCCTTTATTCCTGATTCGTCTATCTCCCTTGTACCTACGCCTGCAAAATTTTCGGTCAATTTTGGAGTTTCTATAATTACCCAAGATCCTGAAGAATATGTGTGCCATTCTTTGACTAATTGACAGAAAACAAAAACTGGCATTTCTTTATCAATTGCCATCTGAACTGCCCAGCCTGTTCCTCCACTTACTAGATTGTTTTCTATTCTCGATATTGCAAAAACAGAATCAGATTTATTAACCTGAAACCAATTTCTTCTCAGAAGATTATTAACATAAGCATTTCTGGTTGGGTATTTCCTTTTCAGAGTTTTATTTGCTTTAATAAGATCCGAATCAATTATCTTTTCTAGCTTATCTGACATCTTTATTGATGCATTACCCTTCGTTGTTTTATATCCATCTATAAAATAATGATTGAATTCTCTTAGACCAAAACGACGTCCGATGATTTCCCATGTGATATCCGCTCCTATTGCTCCACCAGAATGTAAAACGTAAGTTTTATTATTCATCATTGGGTTTCAATTGGCAATCCTCAACAGCTACATCTTTCTTGTTTTTATAGTATTCTCTATGAACATCTGCAAGAAAAGAAACCTCATCCGGACCTAGAAATTCCATCATGAGTCTTAGAACTGATGGGAGAACTTCCGATTCATGGAAGATCATTCGGATCTCCTTATAACCATTTCTCTTTCCCTCCTCCCAATCCTCCGGATCCTTGATGTTGCTTTCATTGGTGTGTGTCTTGTGTTCATAGATCTGTCCATCGTAGTAACTGAACTCGCTAGTTTCCCCCACTATACCGTCTAATTCCTTGACGTCATTAAAGAATTGATCAGATCCTTTTTCCTCTATATACTTTTTGAATTCTGCAAATATCTCCGGAAATTCTTTCTCGTGTATTTTGAATTCTTTGTGATCGTGACCCATTTTATCCCAAAGGATTGAAGAATATAAACTAACCATTATTTTTTCTTTTTAAAGTACCGATCTATAATATGCGTGATGATATTATGTTTTTTATCAGTACAAGTTATCGTTATGTAATTTTTTGATGCGTTTTGTGTGTGAACTAGACCATATCTTTTTATTAATGTAATATCAACCTCGGTTGTAAGAGAAGCATGGTTTACTCTTTCACTTCTATTGAAACCCTCGCCCTCTGAATGCTCAACTAGAAATATTCCTTCATTCATCGGTCCGTTATTTCTACCTATAACCACTCTTTTATCCTTCCAGTTAAGATTTGGATTTACTAGGATTTCAATTTTTCCCCTGTATACCCCGCATTTATAGATTAATCCTGATAGTCCTCTCTGTCCCATTGATGAATCATGTTCAATCGGACTGAATCCTTCGCTGTCGGAGAAATGCGGTAATAATCCGGGACCTATTATAACAAAGTTTGCTGGTCCAATTCTCGAAGCAGCCGCTATTTGATAGGATAAAAGTAGTACCTTTCTTACTAATTCCCCATTCTTTGATACATCAACCATTGGAATATACCCTGTCCATTTATTGGCAAGATTTTGGATTTTTGTCCATAGCTTTCTGTTTGATTCATAGCCAAGCAATTTCATTTTTTTATAAATCTGCTTTTCTTGACCTGTACTGGATTCTCCTCTAAGGGCGGATTCAATCATTGTCATAGCATCAATACCATGGAGTGCATCAAGATCTTGTATCTGTTCGTTATTGACTGTTGATTTAACCCGATATGTCTCTAGTTCAACAAGTTTTGTTTTTGTTGTTACTCCGATTTCTGGAAATCCGTCTTCGCTAGGTGTATCCTTTAATTCTGTGGCCAGGTAAGTTAATATCCCATGTCCACTGTCCACCTGTGATACAGATATATGTTTTTTAATCTCACTCATTTTTTATTTTTTTTATTTATATTTTAATATATGGTGGTTTCATATTAGGCGGTAAATCATATTCCATGTGTGAGCAATATTTTTCGACTAAATTATGCTTTTTTAGCTTTCTGTATAGTGAATAATTTTCCTTAGTGAATTCATGTAGGGATTTATAAGAAAAAAATATCATGTGGTGTTTATCTCTGATAAAATCCGAATCTATACGAATATCCAATATTTCTTTTCTTGTTATTTTTTTATTTGTTAATAAGTTTAAATCATCTAAAATTTCTACTAGTTGATTTTTTATATCCTCCACATAGTTTTTAGATTTTTCCTTTATTCTGAATAAATTAATCCCTGAGATAATGCAAAGATTTTCCTTGTTTTTGTCATTTTCTTTGGCTGATTCATTAGCATGCCAATAACTTCCATCATACTCAAATGCTATATTATATAATGGGATATATAAATCTAGCTCATATGGTTTTATTATTTTCCTATCATTCATATAAATGGTTGACTTTAGTAATTCGTATAATATTTCATATAGTATGCACTGAGGTAAACTATATGAAATATCCATAATATGTGGACATATTAAATTGAATCCGATCTCCTTTGCCCTTCTGTAAGCATAATTATCACTTTCCCTAAATTCCCTCTTGGTTATAAATTTTGATGCTATTTTAATCAGTGAATCTATATTTATGTCCCTTGTCCTTAACTTATTACTTTTTATTATTCTATTACTAATTAATGAAACATCCTTCTTCAGACCCAATTTTTTTGCTTTCGAGCTTATTGCTTTAATAGTTCTTTTAATATTATTTGCTATTTCCACAGTTTCCATTAATTTGTAATTTTCAACTAGGTAATCTATTTCATTTTTATTCCATAATATTCCCGTGCAATCAATGCATTTATCACTATGCTTATCCGCTCCTATTAATCTGCTGGTTCTTATTAGCAACATAGATCCACACTCGCATCTACATTCCCATAATATTTTCTTGTCAATATTTTTCTTATTTAACACCAACAATTTTCCAAATCTTTTACCTATAAGATTTTCTGATTTGGCCATAATTAATTCTTTAGAATTTATACACAGCAAAGCTATTTTGTTTCATAAAAAAACCCGTGATTACTCACGGGTTTTGCATATATGTTCAGGTATTATTTGTTACCTCTTTTAGGTCCTTCCTGACTAATTGGACTTGATGGAGTTACCTCTGGAGTTTCCTTAACCTCAGTAGTAGCTTTTCTAGCGTTAACCTGGTTTAGTAATTCCATCCCAAGCAATCCTGAGATTGGTCCATTACCACCATCACCGCTACCAGTGATAAGAATTTCCGGAATGATCTTGATGTTGTTAACACCGATTGACTCAACAACTTTTAATTGTCCGAAGTTATCAGCACCCATCGCTTGAACTTGTTTCTCGTAAGCTTCTGCTGTCGCTCTACCGATAGCTTCAATCTTAGAAGCCTCAGCCTTACCTGTTACTTCGATTTGAGTAGCATCTGCTTTTGCCATTAACTCTTTTGCTTTTGCCTCCGCTCCAGCTTTGATTTCGATAGCTTTAGCTTCCCCTTCTGATCTCTTAACTTCAGCCTCCGCTTTTCTTTGAGAGATCTCAACCGATTGCTGGGCACTTACCATTTCTCCTTGCATGTTAGCCAAGGCTTTTGCTGATTCAAGGGTTTTACGTTGATCTTGTGCTTTTTTCTGAGTCTCGAATGTTACCTCCTCTTCCTGTGCAATTTTACGATCTGTTAATGTTTTCATTAGAGTTTCAGGTGGTGTAATGTCACCTATCAGTGTATCCACCGAATGAATATTATATTCATCAAGAACCCTTTTAATCTCACTCTTTGCTGCATTCTGTCTTTTCTGACGATCGTTTAGAAATGAAATAACATCGGAATCCTGTGCTGAATTTCTAAAGTAATTACCTATTGTTGGTTGTAGAATTTGCGAAACTAAATTCGGAACGGATCCAAATCTAGCAATAACTTTAGGTGCCTCCGATGCTGGTATATGGATAATTTGAGCAACATCGAGATTAAAAGTAAAACCGTCTTTTGACCGAACAGTTATAGTGCATAGACCCTCGTCAAGATTATGTGACTCACTCTTTGAATCAGCCCAATTTAAAACAATGTTTGTGGTGGCTACCAAGTCAATCTTGTGGGTGTATGGATTGATTGCATATTTACCTGGGTCCAATGGCGTAATACAAACACCCTTTTGTCCTTTCTGAACGATATTCCCATGCTTAAATCCCTCTCCCGTGGTATCAACTCCCTCGTCTCCAACATAAGATATAACAACTCCAACGTGACCAATTGGTATCTGTGTCATCTCCTTCTTCTCTATTTCTATTGCCCAAGGATTAATTGAATACGAACCTGCCTGGATGACCTGAACTTGAAGTCCTCTTTGTCCACCGTTTTCTAGGAATTTATCAAAATCCTGGAAGTTGTTATGCCCCTCCACCGTTGATCCTGCGATCGATCCGGTTTTAAGAGGTATACCATCCAATGCAGTTATTACCCCAACCATTCCGTCTTCAATATAAGTAATATCTGACTCGTAGATTTCAAAGATGTGTCTATTGATACGGTAAACCCCATTGTTAAGGTACCCAACCTGCTTACCACGTTGACCTCCGTTAGTTAAGAATTCCCTAGCTGACTGGTAGTTATCGCAATCAACGTGTCTGGCTAAAATAGACCCTGTTGGAAGCTGAGCACCGTCCTTGGATGTGATTATTCCGATTTTTCCTTTTTGTATAACTGTTAATGGAGATTGGTCGATTGTGAATTGCCAAGGCCAATAGAGCCAATATAATCCAGGTGCTAATGTGTCGGCCTGAAATCCAGGTTCTCCATTAAGAGCAATAATCTTACCATCAGGTAATGTTTTGTTTGATCCGAAAAGTACGAATTTTTTGGTAACTAGACCAATTTTATCCTCTGGGATAATTACCATACCGAAGAATACTCGGAGAGTGAATTTGTAAAATAGTACAGCTAGAATTGGAATAATCCACCAAGCATACCCTAATAAATTTGAAATTTGTTCGTGCATTTTTTTAATTATTAATTGTTAATATTATTGAATGCAAATATATGACAAAATTTCGAATTAAAAAAATAAATCACAAAAAAAATCCGAAATAAATTCGGATTTTTTGTTAGTATGTTCCCCAATCTGGGATTGTTACTATTTTCTCTTTCCTTGGCCTTTTAACCTTTGATTTTTTAGGAAATTCCATGTCTTCATCAATCTTTTGTATGAAGGTTTTAAATGTTTTTATATTCTCAAAAGTTTTCATTTTATGTAATTATTTTTGCGGCTATATTCTCAACGAATGCCTTCATATCTGCAGGTGATATCTTATCTACAGAGTCTTCCATTCTATGACATAGAAATAGAACTTCAAAATCTAAGCATCTCCCATCGGAACAAACAACTGGTGTTTTCTTATCTGTTGGAGGTAATGGATTGATAACAACAGAATCTATACCATTCTTTCTGAAAATAACTGAATCATTGAAAGGTGTTCTAACTATTGGACAATCAAAGATGGATTGGATGTGATCTGTTAGTGGCCCTGGGTAGTCGCCAATAAAGAAGTCTTCACCCCCTCTGCCGGTTAACTCGAAATTAAGTACCCATTTAATATCACCAAAATCTCCTGCATTAATTCTTTCGCTTAGATGCTTGGATCCAAATCCTCCATACTCCTCGCCGTCCAATATCGATACATTTATAGATGGTACCAATTTCTTAAGTGCAATTGCATTAATAACTGAACAGCTATTATCATTTGCATTATCGGATTTTGGATTAACTATATCATGATGAGCAACTACAAACTGATTCGAATTACCTAAAAGATTGATGTTGAACCCATCCGTTTTCTCATCGACAGGGAAACGATCGATCTCGTATTCTATCCCCTCTTTTTCAAGAAGCGACACTATAAACTCCAGCCTAGGGGTAAGCTCCTTTCCATTGGTGAAGATAGGACCTACATTTTTTGCGGCACAGAGCCCATAAATTTCATTGTATATACTCATCAGATTATTTTAATTTAACTATATATCATCCTCGTCCCCATCTTCATCGTAGCCATAATACTCTTTCATTTTGGCGACTGATGGTTCTAAGGATGCTATTATTCTTTTCCAACCTTCCCAGTTGAAGTGTTGTGATCCATACTGGGATCTTTGGAGTTTGAAACACATACCTCCCATTGCTGAGGTTAATCTTGCAGTTTCAATTAGCCACTCAAAATCGCTTCCTTCTCTTAGACAGGACGTAACTAAAACTATTGCATGTTCACGTTTCATACTTTCCAATAAATGAATTCTTGATGAGTAGGAGTTATTAACTCCGCCGGAGTCCATGCACATAGAAATCCCTTTATCAGATAGTTCACGCATTTGTCTTTCCGCTTCTTTAACACTCCATTGGTGAAGGGGTTCCGGATCCTTGGGGTCATAATCCTTATGGGATTGTTTAATGAGGTCAGCAGAAACTATAGCATAGTCTCCGGCATAGTCTCTATTGACTATGGATGTTTTTCCTGATCCAGGTAAGCCGATAAAAAGTATTGCTTTTTTCATTCCTTTTAATTGTTAGGCAAATATAAAAAAAATTCCAAATAAAAAAATTTTATTTGGAAATTTTTAACTAACAATCAATATATTTTATTTCGATGCCTTCCTTGACCGCAAATTCTATTTCTTCTGCGACACCTCTTGAATGATTCCAGCCTTCCATTTTGCAGACATGTAGCTCATCACTAACTTGAAGAAAGCTTAGACAGAAATTCTGCCAGAATGGCCAGTCCGTTGGCATTTCTTTAAATTGTGTAAGGGTGTGCCCGTATGTTATGGGTGAAAATGCTACGTTCCCATTCGCACAAAGATCCGCTGCTATTTTTGATATTTTCTCGAAATTCTCCTCCCTTTTTTTGTCATCTGGATGGCTATAAGGTGATGCTAGGTAAATTATTTTTCTCATTTAGAAGTCTATTAGATTATCTAGATCTTTTATGGTTATGAATATTGGGGTATATAATTTATTAGAAAGCTTTGCGTAAGTTGTGTATGTCGGATACCCTGTATGCCCACACCCTCCCACAAAATCCTCCTCTTCGACGAGAAGAACAAATGTCCATAGAGGTAAATCTTGGACTGAAGTAGCATTCTTGTGTATAAGGTCAAAGTCCTGGTGGTCTGAAGGATGTAGTTTATATTCAATTGGCTTACAAACCTCGTCAATACCATTACATCCACCACAGCAGATGGAAATGTACCATCTGTCATCTTTTTTTACCGCAAGACCTCTTTTTTCTAACATCTGTATAATACTCCGTCTTCGTCCCTTCCTGGGAATCCTTTATGTTCCCCTGGGAATCCAGGTGTCACCTCAAATCCGTGTTGTTCCCCCAATTCCTCGAGGGTGGGATTTGGTTTCTTCGGTGGTTCTGCTTCGTGCTCGAATAGACCATTTAGTTTTTCTTTAACAGTTTTCGTCTGACTAGTTGTTAGATGGTCGCCGGTTGCAGCTAAAAATCCATCCAGCCACATCACAAATCCTTGTAGCTTATTCATCGTCCTCATCAATAAAGATTATACCTTCACGATCAATTAATATCTCGTCTGCAATCTCAGCAAGATACTCTGGTGCTTCAATAAGAGCGTCATCATCCTGCATTATCATTTCACCTATTCCGTGTTTTTCGAAGTATTCTGTCAATTTTTGGATTACAGCTTCTTTCTTTTCTGGTGTCCAGATTACTTTAATCATAGTTTATATCATTTAACATTTTACAATTGTACCTTGTTGTTTCTTTGGTGGTTTTGTGGTTCCGTCATGGATAGCTTGCATTTCTTCTTGTACCACTGGATCCTCTGAATATGATGGATCTATATCGTGATAGAAAACCAGCTTTAAATGATTTCTGATTATTTCCACTTGTCTTGGTGTTAACTGTTCTGATTCGGATAGCTCAAAGAAGCCTTGAATCCAAAAACAAAATTCTGTTGCTTTCATTATTTTAGAAATTTGGGTTCGTGATGTGTAATCTTTATATTTGGTTTGGCTCTGGTTTGTTCCGGCTGATAATTTGGTAAATACTCACCAAACTCCCGGATCATGTTGAATTTAGCTATTGGAGCTATTTTTTGATCCAGAAAATCCTCAGAATCAACACCACATGATAGTATATTAAATGCAGTGCCAATAGACAATGATTTATTAACCTTGCTAACCTTTTCCCAATTCCCCCATTGGGTTATTGATCGCTGCGCATTATAAAACATATCTCTTAGTTCCTCGTTAGTAACTGTTTCCGCTAGCTTTTTTGCATATGATCTTTTCATCCTATTTTTCTCTAGTCTTATACCAATCACCAGCATGCCAAACTATGAAGCCCATTATGTTATCCTCTTTCACATATTTCCCCTCAGGATCAACCAATATTCTATTCCTCTGCGGATTCATATAAACCTCATATGTTCCTAGAGCATCGTGTCTAAGCTGAACTCTTTTTCCTTTTCTTAGTTCTGTTAATATAAGTTTGGCTTTTGCTATATTAAAAGATCCTATGCTTTCTCCTGGTTCATCGCTTCCTGTTAGAAATTCCCATTTATAGAACTCTTCGGATTTCTTTAGCTCCAATTCTAGGGTTGCTATTTCTTCTTCTGCTGTTGCTATTTCTTCCCTGATTTCTTTTGGATCCCTCATTACTCTTTTTCTTTCATTAGTATATAAACCTCCTCAACCGATGCTTCCCTTGACCCCCATTTTAATGTCTCCTTTGATTCAAGGATTGAATTAATTATGTCCTGTTCCGATGGTGGTGTGTCTTGCATATCGACATGGGTTCCGTAGTGATCGCTGAAATTATAAGCCTTTACACTTATTTTATATCGCTTGACTAATTTATTCCCTTCCATATTCTCCAGGTTTTATTCTACCTGATGCAATATCTGCATCTATTAAATCGAAAGCACAATCTAAAAATATCATAAGCCCTCCTCGGAACGACCCTGGGTGGATAAGGATACCTTTGATGATTTTATCGTTGACAACGAGACGATCTCCTCTCCCTCTCTCGACGGAGTATTCTGGGAGCTTGTATTTTCTGCGAAGAATTTCCATCGCTTCCCAGTAAATTGAACATTTATTAACGAGCTCGTTATATTCTTCATTGCCGGAATAAACCATTTTACCCGTTTCGTTAACGATGTACCAACCCATCCCAAAGGCGTGCCCTCTGTCGCCAAACATATAATGTGAATCGTAACTCGTAATGGTGCTAAACATACTTCCCTCATACTGTGTAACAGTTTCCCCCCAGTGATTTTCATATTGTTTTTTGATTTTTCCAGGAGCTTTCGGTGTAACCGATTCTAATGAATCTGCTATTGTATTTCCGCTCACGTTTCTAACTATTGGAAATTCGAATGCCATAAACGATTCAATTTCCGGATTTCTCTTTGGATCTTCTATGTTCATAATTATCCGCTCCAGTGTAAGTAATATTGTTCCCTTTTATCTTTGCTTAGAACATATTCGATTGTGGATTTAACTATTTCCAAAGCTTCAATATACCAGGTGTTATCACTTTCAGTTACCACATAAACACATGGTGACTTTCTAAGTACGTGTGTGTATCCCGGTATGAGAGCAACGATTTTTTGTGGCTCTGCTATGCTAAATTCACCCTCGGAGCAGGAGTAATTATATTCGTGTTTCTCCCTATTTAATTTCTCTTTGAGTATTGCCATTGCATCCTGCTCCGAATTAACATCTGGATCACGGAATATGTTTGGTCCAACCGCTTTAATTCTGTAGGCTGGTTCAACCTTGAGTTTCTCTATTGCTGAATTGACTCTCTCTAGAGACTCCTCCCAATTTGGTTGGATATAATAGTCCTCATTTTCCACTGAGAATATTTCGCTAAGCGTTGGAACCCCCATATTTCCTAATATTCTCTCGATGCCACTATCGTTATAGGAGCTTCTAAAATAACCAATCTTGAAGTAGTGATCCGGATAGCACGGATGTGGTTCCTCTATTGATTCAACGTTGGCTTCATCAGAACCCCAGGTATTAAGTCCAAGTCTTTGTGCATTTGCATTAACCTGTGATCTGCGGGATTCTTTTTCTTCATCCGACATATCGTCATATTTCACCTCACCTTCTTCCCAGATTTTGTTTGATAATTTCTCGTACTCTTCCTCTGATTGTCTGGTTGCTTTGAAATCATCGTACCTTTTCAAATAAATGTCTAATCCCATAACTATTCTTTATCTATGTTATTAATTATATCACTAATTCCGTCACTCTCTGACATGCCTTCTAATTTCTTGGCTAATTCTACGAATGCTGTATATCCAATATCCTGCATCTCCATGATGAGATCAACAACTCTAACATCGACGTTTAATTCCTCTGCACATTTTATTGCAGTTTTCTCCTCGAGTTTAACCCCAGATTCAACAAGATCCATTGCCATGTCGAATCCCTTTTCTGTTATAAGTGTTCCTCCTTCCAGAAAACCACCCTCTCTTAGTTTGTTACACCAGTAAACAAACAGGAGTGCCTGTTCTTTAAGCTCCTCGAAGTTCATTTTTCATATTATAAATATTTATAAATTATATTGCAAATATAATGAATTATTCCGAAAAAATAAAATATATTTCGATATATATGTATATACAAAATTATTAGATATGAAAAGATTAATCACGATAAGAATTGACGAGAATAAATATATTCAATATAAAAAAATATTGGATGAAAATGGGATGGATATGAGTAAGAGGATAAGAAATTTTATAGATTCTGAAATTGAAAAATATAAAGCGGATGAAAAAGTATAATATTGATGAAAATTTTTTTAGTAGCATAGATTCTGAGGAAAAAGCATATTGGCTTGGATTCCTGTATGCTGACGGGTATATAAGATCAAACACGCTAAATTTTGCTAGATTAAAACTAGCAATCAAAGATTTCAGCCACATGGAGAAATTTAGAGAATCTATAGGATCCAATCATAGAATAGAAATATATGATACTGTCGCTAATCCATATTGTCAGATAACAATAGGATGTAAGAGAATGGTTCTGGATTTAATAGATAATGGATGTGTTACGAATAAGGGATTTAAAATAAGACTTCCTAATATCAGTCATAGTCTTATGAATCATTTTATAAGAGGATATTTTGATGGCGATGGGTGCATATCACACAGAGGTGGTAATTCCTACCGGGTATCAATAATATCGAATGTAAGATTTATAGAGGATCTACTTGTCTATTTGGGTTATGGTAATATAAGCATTGATCATAAAAATAAAGATCTTGCAAATCTAAATATAGATAAATATACGCACGAATTCAGAAAGTACATCTATACGGAAGCAACCGTATATCTACCCAGAAAATTCGAGATATTTAATAAAATGGACACCGTACATATTAATAATGTATGGTGTCCAAATAATTATATAATAACTAATATAGAATCAGGAGAGAAATTTGCTGTCGATAATCTATCACTATTTTGTAGAAGAAACGGATTATCAGAATCAGGAATGTATAAAGTATCAGCAAAAAAATATAAATCACACAAGGGATTTATTTGTGAAAAATATATTCTATCTTAATTCATTTTTAACCATAGTTATTATTGATCCCAGAATGTTAAGACCCCTCCAATTTGATGGATCCTCGATGCCCCTTCCATCCTCAGCCAATCCTATCCCGTAGATACTATCAACTGGACTTGCTTCAACAAGAATCCTATTGTCCGTTGCGAGAAGCTCCTCTTTTAGATCCTCGTTTTGTGAGAACTTAGCAAGATTTCCTTCATATACAATAGCTAAGCAATTCCTTTCCCAAATTGATTTGTCAAAGTTCTTAACCATCCTTCCGAATTTCTTTTGTTCCCTTGGATTTTTCTCCTGCATGATTAATTCTGCAGTTTCTTCATCGCCAAATAACAATGCCTTCTGGTGCATCATGTATTGCTCGCATGAATTATATTCTATTTTGCCAATGGTCATATTTGCTTTATGCCATTGCGAGTAAATTCCATTCCAGAAAAACACGTATTTATTTGTTGTTTTCATATCTTAAATATAGTTTAGTATAATATTCATCGGGATTTGTTAAATCCTCGAATGTTGCTGTTTCTATTTTAACTTTTTTTGTGTCCAATTTTAAGGACTCGCACTTTTTGATAATCGAGCTCAATTTAGAATCCTTGATTTCTATTCTTGGCATATGTTATATTTTAAGTTCGTACCTTTTATAAATTCTCCCACCGCCCTCCTTTGGATAGTATGATACATTTAATTCAGTAAATAGATATTTAACCCCCGATTTATCGTTAAAAATTTCGAGTTTCCTCGCTGCTTCAAGTTTATGTGGGGTTAAGTCCTTTAGTTCAACCCCATTTCTGAATATGGATTCCTGACTTTCAATGGAATAACAAAACGAGATGCTGATATGTGGTGAATTGAGCGCATAGAGATTAACAAAAAGTCTCAGATCAGTATGTAAAAGGATTGGGAACCCGTTGGTAACAATTCTAGCAGAAACTTTGTCTAGAAAATTCTCTATTTCCTCCTTTGTTCCTCTCTTTTGTTTGGCTATGTTCAATTTTTTGAATTCCTCAGACACCACCTTTTTCTCTGTTTTAAATTCTGACAAATAGTTTTCGTCCGGATCTTCAAGATCACATTCTATTCCCCTCTTCTTGAGTCTATCTATAATGTAAGCAGCATTCTTTGGTGCTAGAATCATACTAAATAGATAGTTTATTGCAGCATCAAATGAATAAAAAGTCGTCCCTGGGGAGATGCGATAGGACTCCTCAAGTTTGGCTATCGAAATTTCCGAGTACCAATCTTTAAGATCAGTTTTATATGGGAATCTTATTGATCCTCCAGCATCTAATATTTCCTCTATGGATTCCTTTCTCATGCCTATTATGATGTAAATTCTAACCAGGTGCCTTCTCGCTGATCGGATTTCATTTCAACTTTTTTCCATCCAGCCTTGATGTACCTGCCTCTTATTATTTCAAGATGTAAATAACTCATACCTTCTGGAACCTTAAGAGTTAAAGTTCCCCCTGACCTAAGTTTAGAATTTGATAGATGAAGATCTATCTTTTTTTCAAATCCATCGGCTTCCTTTTGGAGATTTTCGTCCAATAATTGTGGTGAAACTGCCATATTATACGTATTTATGTGTTTGGTCGTTAATCATAGCAATTGTGCCGGTGGTCAATTGCTTCAACGTCTCTTTAAAAACTTGTATTGCAGCCGCTACGTCATCTTTATGTACCATCTCTACTGTAGTATGCATATACTTCAACGGACTAGCTACGATCACCGTAGGGATGTTTTCGAGGAAGAACGAAACAGTGTCATTTCCATAAGACCCAACAGATAGCTGCAATGGAATTTCTTTCTTCTTAGCAACCTCTCTAACCATCTTGATTAGATCCTTGTGGTTCTGTGATGCGTACTCAATAACCGGTCCTGCACCTCCTTTAACATCGCCGGATTTGGCTTTGTTCATCTTAGGCGAGTTTGTGTTATGTGTAACGTCATGAACCAATGCAATGTCTGGTTTGATTGTTTGTGCAATCAACCTTGCACCGAATAACCCAACCTCTTCCTGTACAGCATTAACGATGTAGAGGTCGAAAGGTAAAATTGTGCCTTCCTCCTTAAGTTCTCTCGCAACTTCGGCGATGATATAACCACCAATTTTGTTGTCCAAAGATCTACCTACGTAATACTTACCAAGTTCGAAGAATGGTTGGTCAAATGTGATACAGTTACCAACCTCAACACCAAGCTTTGCAACTTTCTTTGCTGTGTCAACGCCCAAGTCGACCCATAGATCATGAACTTCCGGACCCATATCAACCCTCTTCTCTCTCGTGTGGATAGCAGGCCATCCAAAAACTCCAGGTACTTTTTTACCGTCATGGGTATGAACAAATACTGTCATTGATGGTGCAATCATATTGTCGGATCCCCCGTTTGTTTTCACCCGGATCATTCCATTTGCTTCGATTTCCGTGATAATCCAGGAAATTTCGTCGCAGTGGCTTTCCAAAATTACCTTCTTGTCACCAGTTCCCTTAATAAGACCGTATGCGGTACCATAAGCATCAACTTTTATTTCGTTAACTAATGGTCTAACGTAATCGATCCAAACCTTTTGACCTTCGATTTCTCTACCTACAGGTGAGAATGCGTCTAAATACTCTTTTAAAAACTTTTTATTATCGCTCATTTTTATTGATTTTCTTTTCTTTTAGTTCTAAATCCCCACTTTGATTGTGCCATCCATTCAACTCCATAGCCATCTATATAAAGATTTACTGATCTTCCGTTAACAACGTCGGTAAACAATGAACCTTCACATTTCATTGTTAGTCTGCTTATTAATCTTTCTATCATGGCTTTTTGGATTATGAATTTGCAGCAATATATTTTTTAATAAGAACCTCACACTCAGAATTGATTGCATCTGGTTTTCTTTTCTTTTTCTGTGATTTCCAATTATCCTTTTCAACTTCCAAGTAGTATAGATCACTATAAACTTCAACGTAGCCGATAATAATATCGAGATAGAAAATATATGTTAATGAATTTGTATCGTAATACTTTGCTACTATTTTAAATTGATCTCTTGTCATATTATTTTTTATTATGGTTTAATTATTACTTCGCTTAAATGAATACTTCTTCCACAAATTGTCTCTGCATAAACGTATTCATAAACTCCATCATCATTTGGTTTGTCGCTTATATAAAAGCTCTTTATTACAAAGTCTCTTCTACCGTCACCAAATGACACATTTTTCTGTATTGTTATACTGTCACCCGGATGATATTCTATTCCCTTACAGAAGCTTCTGAAGTAATCCTTACCCCTTTCGTTGGTTCCTTTTATATAAAGATCCCCTTTAGGTTCAATCATTTCCCAATCTTCACCCTTATCGATTATTCCATTTTTAATGGTTTCCTTAAGCACCTTATTCCCATCCAGAAAATGATATTTCTCGTCCACCCTGATTACTTTGTCGCCAGTATATTTGTTTTCAAAAATAACCTTCATTATTCCTTATCGTATATTACAACGGTTACTTTACAATCTTTTAGTTCCTCTTGGATAATTACTTTTATAATCTCCCAATCACCGCCGGCGAGTTTTGAACCAATTTTCGGGAGTCCGACGGGTCTACCTTTGAATTGGTGGTTTATTTTTCTCATGCAGAGTCTAAGTGCATCATAATCAAGTGGTCTAGCGGTTCCGCCATCATGGTTTAATCCAAACCCGTACTGGGTGTAGCTATTAACAACAGCCAAATCAAATTCGCCATTTTCTCCGGTGTATGTATTAATCTTCCAATCAATCTGTCCAAGCTTGTTATAGTCACCTCTATGCTGTTGACTCTCCAACGGAAACTTATCACAACCAAATGCTTTCGCCATTTGTGGTGCTATACCAGCTCCCATAGTGGCGTAACAATTTACGCCGTGACTAATGACGTCAAAACTACCCTCTAATGCAAGTTTAATAAGATCACCTTTAATTTCTACGTATTCCATTTCTATCTACTATATTAAATTCAAACAAAAATCCCGAACTTATACAGGCATTATACTTTGCCATATTTTCTTCCTTCTTTATATTAAATGTATATTCACTTTTAACCTCTATTATTGTATTTATGCTTTTGATATAAAAATCGGGGTAATATGTTCTTTCAACATTTTCAAAATTGTAATATATCCTACCTATTTGTGAATGTATGTTAGTCACACCAATAACTATATCGGATTCCATATATTTTTCCAATAATTTATTAAGAACCAATGGCTCATATCCCAGAAAGGTTTACCAATTCTGCTTGTAAGAAAATCTGTACACCAGTGACAAATGAATGTCACGGTAGCAAAGAATACTGCTTGTCTAAAATCACCAAAATAGAACCAAGATGCCATCAACCATATAATCGAATAAACAGCAACGTGATACGTTAACCATTTTGTATCCGTGCTTTTACCCTTTGCCTGGTCGTCGGTCTGTAACGCAAAATCTGCTAGGAAGTGTATTAGCAGGATGAATATGAATATTTTATCTGCCATATTATTTTATTTGTTTCCAAGTTATATGTAATCTAAAATCATCGTGATATTGTATTATATCAAAACTTATAACGTTGCTCACTGTAATCTCTTTTGTTATTGGATCAAGAGTACCAGCAATGGTCGGTCTTATGACACCAGCCGCAGATTCAACTAGGGTTCTAGCTATTTCGCCATGATGGGTATCCATAAACTCAACATCAGCAACAAGAAACCCATCAACCACATCCACCTTTGATACTTGATGAGTCACCTTTGATAGATCAAGCGTGGTTTCGTAGGTCCTATCGCTAGCATCATGTATTAGCTCACCACCAAAGAATCCTTTATCTATCGCTTCCTTGACATTCTCATACATTTTAGTTATAGCCTCTTTTGTGTAGATGTTACCTATTAGATTTGGAACATCAGCCTGAGCTATTGCTATTGTCATATGTTTATCCGAAGACATTTGTGATCTGTCTTGTTAAGATTGCTGAATCCTCTTCCGGTCTGGATTCTATTCCCAATGATGTGCTCTTTCCGTACGCGAAGGCTTTCACTATAGTTTCTCCCCATGAGTCAACCTCTGTTCTAAAGTCTACGAATCCAGCACCATCTATTCTACCCATTCCTCTAGCCATATCGCTATGTTGGATTGCTGCAGAGAAAATAATTGCACTTCCGTCTGCTATAATATACTTTGGTTTATACATCTTTTTGATATTTATCTAAGAATTTTTGTATCATGGATGATCCACTTGCTGACTTTCCAACAATCATATTTAGCACACCTTCTTGTGGTCCAACCATTCTATCCATAGCTTCAGTCATTCTTTCCTTGAGTGTCATATTAGCTAATCTCTCCTCGGCTGCTTTGTTTTCAAGGTCAATGAACTCCTTCCATTCAGGAGAAGTCACGATTTCATTTATGCTATTGTACTTCATTTTATTTAATTTCTTTTGCGTACCATCCTATATAGGATTGCGTACCATTTTTAATTGAATCAGTTTTTGCTTTTTTTGATTGGTATATAGGTACACCCCCATTTATATGGGACTTTTTTAATGGCACGAATGGAAATTTATTTTCCATACAAACTTTTTTAAAATTTCCATCGCATCTATAAATAAGATCACCACTATTATTAAATATATCTATAATTTTAGCTCTCCCGTTTTTATTTCCCGAGATTTTATTTTTACATACGCCAAACAGATTTGGGTCGTTTTTAAATTCATCAGACGTAACTAATCTATTTTTTCCACATTGGTCTGTGCACATAACTTTACCTTTATGAACACTCATTATCTCACCATTTAGTAACCTTGGATCATTTTTATTTGCAAGGAAAGTATTTCCGTTAAAATCTTTTGCTGGAACCATTCCTACGTTTGGACTCGTATACTTTTCATTGGAGTAGAAGTCATCCTTCTTAACTCTAACATTTTCACCCTTATCATTTCTACACGTTACAAATCCATGGGTTATGGATTTGTAATTTCCCGATAGATATTTCGGATCTTTGGTGGAAACACTTAGGGTTTTACCTTCGCTATCGAATACGCTAACCCTATCAGAAGCATCATATTCTATTGATCCACTTATTGATAAATTATAATATTCCAAATTTTTATCAACATTATAGAGCATATGGAGTCTTATTTCTTCCTCCACCGCTGCTGATCTGTCGTTAAAAATTGAAAGTATTTCTTTCCTAAATATTGAAATTCCTCTCTCCCTTATCTCCCTGCTCAGTGATTTTGATGAACCCCAATATTTTATATCCAATAATGGTTCAACCTTTGATGTTCTTACACCAATATAAAATTTTCTTTCATCAAGAGGTTCAGTGTTAGTTATTTTATATACATAGAAATACATATGAATCTTTATTTCTATATATCACCACAATCAGATGAAATCTGTATTAGTTTTCGTCTGGGAAGAATTTTTCAAATAGAATACCAAATCCTCCATGTTCTGTTACCCCGGATTTTCCTGTTGCTACTTCTCTTGCCGTTACTGAGATGATTCTCCACCCGTCGTTTAACACAGCATCAACTTCTTCCTGTGCATTAGCTTTAGTACTCGAAGTGATTAAAAATTTTTGTCTTGTTACTGCCATTTTATTTGGTTTTTATAGTGAAAAAATACATTCTTTTTTTGGATTGAATATTCTTAGAACAGTCCCCTGTCCAAATACCCAATTGAAGTAGTGGCCTCTATATTTAATAGTTCCACCACCGAAACTTGCATCAAAAGTGTCAAGCTGCTTGTTATAAGGTCTCCCGCCAATCTCAGCTGCATCAAATACAAAATACATTAGATTTCTTGGGTGTGGCATGTGACCCTTAGCATAACATCTTCCTACGTAGGCATCATCATGTCTGGCAATCTCCTTAGCTAATTTAGATTCAAATTCCGCTCTGGATAGGCTCTCGATATATTCGAAGGCTCTTTGCTTTCTGTCAGCCTCTCGTTTCATCTTATCTCTCATTCTTTCGAGTGAAGCCTTTCCCTCGGGAGTCTCCATGAAAGCTTTCATTTTCTCCAACATATCCGATGCCATGATTTCTTTTATTAAATTATATTGCAAATGTATGAATTTAATTCGAGATATAAAAATTTATTCCGAATTATTTCTTAAGGTTTGGAAAATCAAGAAACTCAGAATCCAATATTTCCTTTATCATTTTCAGTTTAACCCCCGACGGGTCTGTTATGCTCAACAAGCCTATACTGGAACAAACTGATCTAGTTTCTTCATCCATGCCCCATCCGGATGAACATGTTTCAGCATCTCTACCAATCATCTCCTCGAATTTTTCTCTAACAGCCCACCTTAATGGAAAATCTGCTCCGTTTGGTAATTCTCTTCTCTTAACTGGTCCAATCACACATCTCCAGTATTCGTCTTTTTCTTCCTTAGCCATTTAATATTCTAATTGCTTTTTTTGAACATTCTTTAGTTAAACCATATCCGATATCCACACAATCCGGATGATTGATATTATTTGATGTCATAACAAAATTACCGAGTTGGTGGGGTAAAAAATCACTATTGTCGTCAAGAATAACATATTTAGTAACATTCTTCCTGTTTTCATCTAACCAATACTCTACCTCATGGCCTCTTTCAATTCTCGTGGTGAGCTCAAGTAGTCCCTCATTATATAAATATGTACAGTCTGGTGTAACATCAATAACCTCACCTGGCAGATTTCTCTTCTGCCACATCTCTTTCATTCTCTCCAATCCTGCGTATCTCCATGTTGATGAGATCACTATCTTGGCTCCTGTCTCTTCTATTATCATCCCAAGGTTATCAACGAAATGCTTGTGAAATTGACTTCCAAATTCATCATGATCGTGGGAATAAACATTCAATACGCCGTCAATATCGAGAAATATAATCTTAATTTTTTCCTCCATTTTTAATTTTGATTTACGACATCCAACCCAATAAAGTTTTCAAGATCCAGATTAATTCGGAACCAATACTCGTATCCTCCATCGTGACTTCCGCCCTCGTTGGAGTAACTCGTATCTTCCCAGAAGTGGATTTCTATAGCGTCGTTCTTAACTACTATCTCATTATCCTCACCAACTTCAAAGTCCATGAAAATCTCATTGTGCTTCGGATCGGTTATGAAATAATAAAGACTCTCAGCCTTCTGCTTATCCTCTTCGTGATCATCTATGAATTGTAGGTATTCTTCCAGTGTCGGGAAGTCCTCTAATGTTTTTTCTCTTATTTTTTGATATAAGCCGTTAAAGTCAAAGAAACTCCTTAACATGTCTGATTGTGTCATAATTTTTTTCTGTTCCAGTTATATTTAATTATTTCTCCATCGATATACTCCTTCCATGTCTTTTTCCATGGTCCGGAAAACAATATTGTCATGCATCCAGTTCCATTTCCTATTTTGTGATATGAATCTCTAGGAAAGTATTGGAAAACCTTCACCCTTGGTCTAACTTCATATTCTCCAGTTTTTTCGTCAAGAAGAATAAACTCATCATATCTTCCAAATAGTTTCACTGAGAATGCATTAAATGCATGTGTGTGAAATCTATCCTGTGCGCCATCGCTTTTATGAAAATAAAAGAAGATGATGGAGAATAACCATTTACATTCGAATAGAACAAACTGTGAAACAGTCTGATCACCAAATGCGAATTTATTATAAGCTAATATTGATATTACTCTGCCTTTCATGGCATAACCCAATAATATTTACCACGATGCTTACAAACTGGTATATTGTAAAGTGGTTGTTCCAATGGAACCCTGTATATGATAACTCTTCCGGATTTTGTTTCTAGTGTAACTGTCCTTCCCCAAGACGATGGGACTGCATAGATAACTTCACCGTTCATTCTTTCGTCCGTCTTACATATATTACGTAATCCGTCGCATGATACGCTAAGGAAAAAAAGAGCTATTGACAATGGTATTTTGATTCTCATGATTTAAAATAGATTGTGGCAGGAAATCCACCAAATACAAACTTGGTAACATCACAAAGCCACATATCAATATCATATCTGATACCCATATATTTCTCCATTCTATACCATGCACCTTCACCTAATTCCCAATTTTCCAAGCGACCAAGATATAAAAACTCCATAAAATTCGCGCCCTCGAAATCCTCATCGGATAAAGTAACATAAATGGTTGTGTCTCCCTGTGAAAGTATATCTAGAAATGTATCAGCACCGGAAACCATCTGTAGATCAGCTTTTGATCCCTCCCATTCAGGTAGATCAACAAACCATCCAGTTTCGTCCCTATAGAATTTAAAAAGTCTTCTCATTATAAAAGTTTTAGAGCCTCCCTGATTCCCTCAGCTAAGCATTCTCTCATATCCCTTGTTGAATATGAGTTGTATTTTTCCATGTAGCCATATCCATCAGCATCATGATCTTCCCAAACTCTAACCCGTAGATCAAGAAATCCATCATCGCCTCTGAAAGTTTCTATCAGTGTGCTGCATCTTTTTTCCAACCAATTAACAACCTGGTGGTATAATGGAGCAGAAATGGATGACGGTAAACCACCAAAATGGTTATAGTCCATCGGATGAAGTTTATGAGTATTAACGTTAATACACTCCTCTAGTATCCCATCTTCATTGTAAATCATGAAGCATGGTTCACTAAATCCTCTATTTTTAAGTTGCACCGCTATATCAACAGGTACACAGTATTCCTCCATTAAATGCATGATATTGCTGATTTTATTGCTGCGTTTAGTGCTTCGTAGTAATCTTCGTAGGGACCATCGCCATGATCTATTTCGTCCTGGTCCTTATCTGTGTAGTTTGTGTACTCATAGGTAATGACATTATCTTCCATTAGAAATGGCATAACCACAATGATAATCCCATGCTCATCTCTCAGCCAATCAGTTACCTGCTGGTGTGTTGGTGCAAGTATTAGATCATCGATTCTATATCCCAGTGCTTTAGATATCCCGCTAATTCCTGATCCCCAATGTTGATCAGTTACCGATAGTCTTCCCCCTTTATAGAAACAGATACACTCACCATCAAATTCAAATTCCTTAAGCGAGGTTGCTAATTCCAAACTAACAAATAATTTATTCATTCTTCGATGTTTTAGTATTAAAGTCTTATCTGTGATTATCTGAAATTTTCCATTCTTTTTCTTATCGCTTCCGCAGCTTTATAATCCTCGGATTCGATTGCATTTTTTAAATAAACCTGGCACTCAATCTCAGTTAGTAACTCTATCGGTTTTCCGTCTATAGTTCCTTTGGGTGAGATTGATGATGAGCTTGTTGGTTCTTCTATATCAGCACTAAATGACGGATCAGTTCCCATGACCTTCTTAGCTTCCTCGTAATTTCTTCTCCAGTATGCAGATTTATTCAATTTTACTTCCTTCCATTTTATCTTATAAACATTCCCGTCGTGAACATCGACATAAACATCATCATCCGTCCAACCACAAAGCTTTGCGTAACTTTTACCCTTTTTTCTTAGAACTTCGTATGCAGTGTCCCTATTAAATTGATCCATAATCAACTTATCACCAACCTTCCAATCCTTATACTCAGATTTTCTTGATCTTCTTTTAAGAAAAGATCTAATGGTGATTATAATCACTATTGCAAATATTGCTAATACTATGTAAGCTAATGTTTCCATATGTAAAATTTTATACAAATGTATGAAAAAATTTCGAATTAAAAAAATCTTTTTTTCTCTTTTGCAAGATTTTTTATCCTCTTAACCTTATATGGAAATAATATCTTTATAAGAAACATTGATATTACTTTGTACCTTCTTCTGTCCTCATAGCCAGAGATTGTTGAGCACCGGATGGCTTCCATACATTTGTCAACTAAAAAAGTTCCTCTGTACGAAGCACCATTGGTGTTAAATTCATCATAGTAATTGGCATTAAAATCCGATATGGTATGTTTGATCATTCGATAATCACTAATCATAACCGTATAACACCCATCCGATGTTGCTTTTAATATCTCCGTTTTGTACGAGAATTTTCTTGGCATATACTGCTCACTGAGCGGATATTTATAGCCTTTATCCCTGGGTATAAATCTGACTGTATATTTGCCAATTGTGAATGATTTAATTCTTTTCTTCCTTTCAATTTCACCAAGTCTATAAAAGAAGTTCCATGAATTTACGGCTAAAGTTTTAGTTGGAAATTTCCAATGCCTATCAAGGATTCTACTTATGTCACCGTAACCCATTCCCTCCGGTGGTGCACCACAGAAGAAATCACCGTCCTCTAGCCAGGTGCAGTTGTACGTGGAAGCAAAACACCAATCGTGATTTAGACATTGATATCCATCCTTCATTGATGGCGTTTCGTTTGGATTTGAAACACGGTCGCTTAGATCCTCGTATCTGTCCCGATGTGTAACGACAAGGGGTGATAAACAGCAAGGACAAAGGATGGGAAGGTCTTTCATTACGAAGCGGGTTCTACTTTATCAAACTCAACATTTTCTTTTAGAAACTCACCCATGAAATCGAATAGCTCATCATTCCCATTACTTATACACTGATAAAGTATGGAATCCAGATGTCCAGAAATCGATGTTCTATTGTAGGTTGTGTTTTTCCTGTTTAATACACCTAATTCTAGACCCAAGGAGTAGTATTCGGTTTCTTTGCTTTCCACGTCAAATTCCGCTGTTCTTCTGATCTTTGCTCTAAGCGATAATATCTCGTTTCTCCTTTTATTTTCCTCATCTGTTATTACAGAATTAGTCATACATAGGGAGTCGCTGAAATAGTCACACTGTCTAAGTGCCTTGTGGAAATTTACAAACCACCAGCTATCCTCCGGTGCTTGTTTATATTCAGTTACGATATATTCCAGAAAATCAGGATCGCCGAGATGCAGTACACTGAAAAGATTCCAATAGATAAAAAGCTTTGGTTTCTTGTCTGACTTTTTTCTTAGAGAATCCAGAAATTTCTCCTCCAGTGTTTGATTTTTATTTTCCATCTGATATCCTCTCGTATTTCTTAATTAGACCATTCATTTTGAAGTAGATGAATGTGAGTACTATCGCTCCAATTGAAATAAGTACTGTGATATCAATTGATTTCGAATCCGATAGGTAAACGAAGAATGGCATAAAAGTCCAAAGAACTATTGCCATTATTCCGGTACTTCTTCTGAAATCCTTAGCCTCCTTTAATGTTTCTGGTGTCATGAGTTTATTTTTAAATTAAAAATCCGAATTATCACACAAATATATGATAATAATTCGGATTAAAAAAATAACAATAACAATTATTTTAAAATTGTTTCTTTGGCATTTTATTGGATGGCTTAGTTCTTTCTATCTAAATTGGCAGTTTTATCTTGCGATTTTTCTTGAGGTGTAGTGCAGCAGCCCACTGCAGTTCTCTCCTTACCCAACTATTACCAATGCGTCCATCCTATAAAATACCGTTCATTCACCACGAAGAACATTTTCTTTTTGTGGAGAGAGAAGGACTCGAACCTCCAATCTTATTGCTTTACCTCCACGTGACTTTAAGCATATCTCCCCATTTGCATTTGTGACCAGTGCAGGAATCGAACCCGCAGTTAATGTCAAAGCTCCACGACATCAACCATTGCTTTATAGGAACTTTCTAATGTGCAGGGTTCCATCCCTGCATTCTGGTCGTTAAAAACAGAGGTCATCCAGTATACGGGGTGCGCCTCACCTTATGCATCTAGGGCCCGTGCGTTTGCGTTTTACGTGTTTCGTGATTGGAACAGGATTCGAACCCATTTTTACCACTGCTCCCAATAGGCGTCGCGCCACAATCAAGCTATTTCCAATCGTTTAAAGAGCCTAGTCTGACCTGCCAGACAGTACATGTCGAGATTAATTTGGCGCCTCGTTATGTAGTAGACTCTTTATGTTTTAACCCTGGACTCGGACTCTACCTCAGACGATTTCGTTAGTGATCCGCGGAACCACCTTATTTCGTGTCCAGTTATCACTGCAGCTTACAGTGACGTGGCTAGTGGGGGAAACAGGAATCGAACCTGTGACACTTGAATCAGCTAAACTTCGCCTTTGTGTGAAGACGTCATAGATTCTATCTATGATGTAAGTTAGAGATGTACCATACCGTTGGTCTATTCCCCCTGTTGGGAATCGGTTAAAGCCGACCGATTTCCCTATTATACCGACTTTTCCACTAGGTTAGGAAACTGTCATCTGCAAAACCACCCTTACTTTTCCTTAAGGCTAGGAAAACTTTTAAACTACCCGGTCCTATTAACCTTGTTTTTAAATCTAAAACAATGTTCTCGTCCGATGGAGATGCACAATAAAAACTGCTTTGTCGGGATAGAAGGAATTGAACCTCCGCTGTAAAGCTCTACCACTAAGCTATATCCCAAATCTTATTAACAATCACCATTACAAGGTGATTGACATGTTCCCCATACCTCATATGAGCATTTCTGTGAATATCCTGTTGGTGAATCTGGGTCTGGCCAGGATCCTCCAAGTCTTGCACCTGCTAAAGGAATTCCTAAATTACTAGCTTCGATAGCAAGTGTTCTGTACTTTTCGAACCTTTGCTTTTTTCTAGCAAGCATTCGTCTAAGTCCTTCTGCTTTGTATCTCTCCGCCTGTTCCTTATTCTTTGCCATTCCTATTATTAATTACATTGCAAATATATGAAATTATTCCGGAATAAAAAAATAAAAATGAATTTATTCCTGATAATTTTCAATGCACATTATCATTGAATCTTTCCGATCACCATTTAGAAATGATCTGAATATAATACCAGGAGTAAAAGTGTTATATGTTATCACAATCTCACCATTAGGTCTATCTGAATATTCAGTTCTCTGGAGATATCCTATATAATCGCTATACTGCTGATTAAAATCGAGAATTATCTCAACCAATTTACGCTTATAAAATTTTAAATATAGATTACTTAATATGATATTTTTAGTAAAAGGATAGTTATCGATTCTATAGATCTCCACAAACTCGGATTCAACAGGAACAAAATTTTCTAAGTTGACATCGACAGATTCAATATCGGAACCAATCTTAATTGATCCGATGGAGGTCAAAGGTTTTCTATTTCTGGTGATGTGGCTTCTATTTTGACTGTACCCAGAAGCACACAAGAAAAGGAGAAAAATCGCTATAAATCTATTCATAGAATTGAAATTGTTATTTTTTTAGTTCTTTACCATTGTTTCGGATGTTAGCTTTCTAGCTTCTTCCATTTCGAGAGTTGATAAGAATTTATCCAATGTCAGATCACAATACTCATCTATCCAATCACCTATAAAGTACAATTTTCTAGTACCTTTAAGAACACCAAATAGAATTGGATCCTTGGCCTTTTCAACCTCGGCTTTTGTCATCTTCGTGGAATTGTCATACTTATCAAAATGTAGGATAACATAATTATCGAATAGCTCAGAAGCGTCGTATTTTTTCTTCTCCTCTATAACATCCTCGGGAATCATTCTGGCGTAGTTTTTCATCCACGTCATTTTCAGCATTCTATCTTTTAGATTTGCTTTTTTATAAAACTTAACTACGTCCTCTTCAGTAACGTATTTCATCTCACCAACCTCCAATAGTTTAGCCTCAGCAAGAACTCCATCCTTCTTATCCCTTAATATTTCTAAAAAAGCTATTTGTCCGTTATCCTTTGCTGTTTCTATTGCATTGGTATAGAATTCAACGGAACCTGGATTTACTTCCAGGATTTTGATTGAATTCTTAACGTCATTAAAAAATTCATCAACTGATTGGTATCTGATTTTAGTTATTTTCTTATTTGGAAAAAGCAGTTCAGCCGCTCTTAATTTAATCCAGCTTTTGAACGTATGCTCGTGCATATGAAGATAGTGAAAATAATCAACTGCACGAACCTCTATTGATTCAGTAAGTGAATTGCTATCTCTTTCCATAGCACCACTTATGAACGATGTCATAGTATTACCAATAGTGATACCTCCGATTGAATTATCCGGCTTCTTGCTAGTTTTAGGTAGAGCAATGAAGTTTTCAAATATCTCTAATTTGTTTGAATTTGTTATCATCAATTAGTCTTTAAAAAGGTTTAATAAATATTCGAACATTGGAGCTAATTTATGATCCTTATCATCGCCACCAAGCTTGGTAATAAAGTTAGCATTCTCTTTTTTGTACTTGTCGTACATACCACTTCCTGTCATTTTACCATACTGAACATTAGCAATACGATCGCAAAGCTTAACGAAAACCGCTCCTGGTGTTGCTACTATTCCCTCGTAGTATTTGTCATTAGCTCTTTCCGAACGATTCTTACCTTTCTCGTTAGTAACAGCATAAACAATATCAGCTGCATCTTTACCAAGATGGTTAACTGCGTCATTATATGATGTTCTGGTGTCCTCGATTGTATCATGTCCCCAGCCAGCTTTTCTACAAGCCATTCTAAGAGAAACGAATCCTAATCTATTTCCATCCAGGATCTCTCTAGATTTACCAGTTTGCATGTCTTTCGTATCATCCAAAAGATGCTCGAATTGTTGTGCTGCTCTATCAACCATTCTTAAATGGAAAGAATATGGCAAATATTTGTCATACATGTGGTTGGTATTATCGTGTTGTGCTATGCACCAGTCTACGTAGGTTGTCAAATCCATGTTCTTTTATTTTTATATCGCAAATATAATAAAATATTTCGAGATAAAAAAATATTTATGGAGCAATTCCCTCTTCCACCTCATAACCTGCTTCCTCCGTCTCCTCTACATATTTTTTATATGCTTCTGAATCCTCGCCAAGATTTATTCTGTATTCGGTTTCTCCATTATCCCATGATGCCAATCTAATCATAACCGGTGTTCCGTGATAGATTTTTGTACATTGGTTCATTACCCAATCCTTGTGGTGTGCACCGTCAATCGATCCGTATCTCTCGATGAACTCAAACATCCAATCTTTGATTCCAAATCCAGTGTATGGATTTCCTGGATCTTCCATCCCTACCTCAACCTCTCCTAAATATTTTGCCATGATTTTTTTATTTAATTTCAACATGTAAGCAACATCCTGAACCACCACACCCGCAAGCATAGATCTTATGTTTTATACCTTTTTCAATTTCACCTCTTTTTAATTGGGCATTATGTACCGCCTCATCATGTTTGATGATTGCCATATCCAGGCTATCAAATAGTCTGTTGCCCTCCCTGGTAGTTTTGGTGCTTCTACCTTTTTTCCTTGCGATTCCTACAGCATCATATAACTTTGCCATTATTGTTCCTCCACTATTGTGTTAACGATTGGATAGTAGCTAAACCTCCCATTGTCGTCTCTAAAGCGGTAATGGTTATCGCCAATTTCAGTAAGTTCTCCTTTTATGGCCGTGTCTACAGCAAAATATGATATTGATTGTCCATTATTCAACAGTACTCTTATTCTATATTTTTTCATATTAATGTCCTTTAAATGTTTGTAATTCTTTCATTTTCTGTGCTATTCTAATTCCCATTGGTGTACTCATTAGTTCAACCCTGGGTACTATACCACATCGGATTAGCTCTATTCTGTCAGCATCAAAGCAGGCACCTATTGTGATGTCCTCGATGTCAACTACACCCTTGTGGTGTTGTAAGCAGGCTTTCCATAGCTGGATATATTGGCTATGTTCTAGGAATTCCAACTTTCCGCTGTTTCTTAAAAAAACCACAAAATCAGCAGCTCTGTCACCATGTTCAGGATCCTGATGATCATCTTCCCTTTTGCAATCATGTAGGTATGCAAAAAGACCAACAACTAATTGGTCAACTCCCAGCTGTTGTGATAACATCATGCCATTCCCATAGACCTCATCCCAATGTTGAATCCCATGGATGGAATCCTTGTCCATGACAAAAGTTTCTATTGCTATTTTTTTAATATCTAGTATGTCTTGTCTCATTATATTTTTCATTTGTTATTGTGGATTTGTTGTTGCTATTCCACCTACTAAATCACCGCCAGTCCAAACAGTAATTACCTGCCCTTCTGTGAATCTTTCAGATCTTCTTGGTTTGACCTCGATGATGGTATCCTTACCCTTCTTATTCTTTGTTTTTAAGCTCGCTGCTCCATCCCAACTGCTTACCTTCATTACAGTACCCACATATCTATTTGGTTCCGTATGCAGCACTATAATAAGTCCTAGAACCAATATTGGGATCCCGACAAAGATTAATGGTAATGAAAGGTCTTTTAATGATTCTTTCATTAGAAAAAATCATTAAATGAAGTATCCCAATTTTTCACCTTTTTAGCAGTTTTTCCAATCTTTACTGAACCTGATGACATATCTCCGAATCCATTTATTCCCGAAGGACCAGGAATACCAGTAGGTCCGGAAGAGCCAAGTGATACCATTTCCTTGTTAGATGGCGGATACTTATGTGATTTTTTACCAGAATTTGCTGGCGTCTCAATTTTTGGATTTGATCTATTCGTCTTATCCCTCATTTCAACTCTTTCCATTATAAACTTCTTTTAGTTGCTTTATATTTTTTAATCTGCCTATATATTGTGGATATACTCAATTCAATAGATCTGGACATCTCTGACGGATTAATTCCATTGTTGTACATTGTTACTATTGACATGAATTGATCATTGGATATTTTATTTTTTCTTATATTTACACCTTTCTTATTTGCAACTGAATAATATAAGGTTTTACTAAATCCTGTTTTTTCCAATATTGCATTCATATTATTTCCATTATTTAGCATCTCTGAAATAATAGATTCTTTCTCCGATTTGTATATCCTGTTAATATCCACTTTATCCCACTTTCTATCCATAGCCGGAATATTAAGCTCAATAATTTTTTTCTTTATATCCTTTAGTTTTATCATGTTTCCTATGCGAAATATTGAATATCCATTATTATCAATTTGATATTTTTTAGAATCTCCTGTTAATATCAAATAAAAATAATTAAGCATGTCTTGCCACGAGCCATCGCATTTAACGGCGAGTCCATGTCTTTCGTCAATGCATCCATCGCCATCAATAAATCCAACAACCATCGAAAATATACAATCTTGCTGCATTGATTCTGGTAGGACTGGTGGATTTTTAGTTTTGTTTGTTTTCCATTCAAAATCGGATGCTATTTTTCTAAATGTTCCGGAGTCATTTAAAACAACCCTTATTATATTATCATTTTGATAATAAACGCTAGTTTTCCCAACATGATCTTCTATTTTGAGTATATGATCTTTATCCTTTATTGCTAAATTAAGCATCATATTATTTTTTTTGCTTATGTTACCATCAGCTAGCATAAATCCCAACCAATAACAACTTGTTATATCATCATAGTTTGTTAGTATCGAATATTTACCTACATTTTTATTTTCCGAAAATTCCCTCTTTATACCATTTAATGATGCTATTCTTTGTAAATATGACCAGGAAAGACCAAGTTCATTGATTATTTCAGATTTGCTCTTTTTGCTATAATTTTCTATTAGATAATTAATCAAATATTTTTTATCGTATCTCATATTAGGTACATTTTTATACCTATATATCCCCGGCGATGGATCTTTTCGTATCCCTCTCTATATCCTCCTCCCTTATTTTTTTCTTTTTATCATAGGTCTTCTTTCCCCTCGCAAGAGCAATATCCAATTTAATCAAACCCTTCTCATTAGTAAAAATTCGGAATGGAACTATAGTCATTCCTCTATCCATGTCATTCTGTAACTTTTTAAGTTCACTTCTATTAAGAAGTAATTTTCTTTCTCTGTTTGGCTCGTGTGTATATGTCGAGGATATTGGTGTAATGTTTAGATTCTTCAGAAAAAGTTCCTTTCCATTGAAATAACAGTAGGAATCAACAAATGAAACTCTACCATCTCTGATAGCCTTTACTTCCGAACCCATTAACTGCATTCCAGCGGTTAGAGTTCTAATGAACTCGTAATCAAACTTTGCTTTTCTGTTGTTTATGTTAACTTTATTCGTCATAATTTATTCTTCTATCCATGCAGCAGCAGTACGTGTACCACTTTCCACGCAGGTTAAACCAAGATCGGTTTGTACATAACAGTTTGGGTGCTCAGCAACAAGTTCCGCAAATTTCTTATTGGAAACTGCAAGAACAACTATCACCGAATCGATTGGTGTGATACCAAGATTCTTAACTGCATGTGCAACCTGTGATGCCACTTTTCCCTCTGGCATTTTCAGGTTTTTTTTATAAATTGCTTTTATTCTCATTCTATTTTTTATATTTTTTTAGAAATTTAGTTAAAAAACTAATCTGCTCATTTTTAAATTTTTCCCAAGATTTTTTCTTCTTCTCTAGTACTTCATCACGATCAACTGGCGTTTCCTTTGCTTCATATCCCCAGATTTTTCTTAATTCGTTTACTCCCTTTATACCAGAATTTTCAAATTTCTCGTTGAATGCTCTTAGATCGCTACCAACACGTCCATCACTTGGATAGTAAACATGATCGAGATATTCATGATTATTAAAATACTCAAGAGTTCTCTCGCACAAAATAACAAGCTCCGCCATCCAATCCTCTTGCAGAAATTGATTCTCGTAGAAAATGTCACATGCAAGAGCATAGCCTTTACTCAATGGATAAGGTGAAAAATTCGATCTGGATTCGGCCTCATAAAGTCTAGGTTTTTGGTATTCCCTGTCGGTTTTTTCGTATCTGAATAAAGTATCGGAACCGCCATGGCCATCCTTTCTGTGTAGAGTTTCCAGTGGTCCTCCGCTGCCATATACATAATAAACCACACTCTCAAAATACCCATCTGGTATTTTCTTATATTTTACCGAAGCATATGGCTTATCCTTAATTCTTTTCCAATCTCCAAACTTGTCTTTCTTGTGTTTCGGCTGGACAACATATCCACCATCCTCAGGATTCTCGGTTTCTGCCATCTCTAATCCATTACCATTAGTAAAGAATATATGGTTTAGCACTTTCAGTTTGGATTTTTCATAATCCACATCCTTATATAAAGAGGGATATTCCTGTATGGCTTTTGCTATATGATCAGTTATTTTCATTTTTTATTGTTTCAAATTTAACTTCAAAATCTAATGTTGCTAGATCGTGGAAATTGCTTTCCAGTATTGATGCAAATATGCAGGAAACCATATTGGTGCTATACCAATTTGCCGGTGCTAGATCCTTCAAATTGTGGCTAATCTCTGGATTCTCCGCAATACCATTTAGGTATTCCTGGTAGTATCTGTCAAGCTTTTTCTCGTCTATTCTTATCATTCCTCAACCTTTATAAGTTCACTTGCTTTCTGGAAGCATCTTCCCTCCGGCCATCTCACATCAACTTCAGTTTCATCGAGTTCAAATGGTGGCTCTACAATCTCACCCACACCCTCACCTGCTCCCCAGGAATCAAAATCACTACCGATCCACGTGGCTGGATTTTTTATTACCTTGTCTCCAACTTTTAGATTCATGATCTCAATTGTTCCATTAGTTCATCTCTTTCCTTGATGTAGTCTCTGGTGTCAAATTCATCATCAGGTATCAATTTAAAATCCTCCCAGATGTAGTTAACACAACCGAAATCATCAATTCTTTGATTCACCTTCAATTGCAAAGCGAAATGTAGAATTCTAAGTGCATGAAAAATTCCTTTCTTAGCACGATCTCTGAATCCATCCTTTGCCTGCATATCAGCAGTGTGCCATGATGCAGAAACCTTAGATATGATCTTCTTGATCATCACCTTATTATCCCACTTCTGAACCTTGAATGGCCATGTGCTCATAAGAACATCGTTGGGATGTAGGGATAAACATTCTAGAGCACTGATGTCATAGTTGTTGATAGCATCAGTAAATCCACTTCTTGAATAAAGAATCCCCTGGATGTTACGATTCTCACTGGAGATGGCGTTCTGTTTAAAAGCACCACTCTTAAGCATAGCACCCTTGGTAACTATAATGTAATCGTGATCCGAATTCTGATCAGCAGTTCCGTAGATTCGACTTCCGTATCTGTATATGTTGAGAACCGGTTCGTCAACTTTTAGATCTTTAAGAATTTTATGAATAGCAGCTTCAGAGTAACCATTCTTGGTGTCTTCAATATAGGCTTGTCGCTCATTGATTTCCTCCTGTGTTAACTCCTCCGGCTCTCCATCACCCAATGAATCCAATGGACTCCATGATTCCAGCATCTTTTTGAATGCATCATCGCTTGAACTTTTACCGTATAGCCCGGCTGTTACAATTTTAATTGGCTCGCTCATAGTAGCTTTGCTGTTTTTATGTGATTTGCTTCGCTTTTCCAATACCTGTCACATCCGCATGGGCCAGATCTTTCGCAGTATGATATACATCGATTCGCTATTTCTGTGAATGATTCTCTCATGCGGTGACTTATTTCGAATTCAAACTCCTGCGAGTTGTCGTGATTCATTGATTTTATTTTAATGAAGCTGCTCGAATCAACAGGGATTTCTTGATTGTCGTATGACATCATCCAAACACCATCTACTAATTTAAGATTTCCTTTCATTGCTCAAATGTTGGTTTTAGCCAAAGACCGTTTTTAAATAGCACTCTTAATAATTTGTACCCTAATCCCATGTGTTCATCGCAATCTTTTATTAGCAGGATTGCTCTAACTGTGTCGTGTTTCATCATCTTAGAAATCTCCTCCCTAATTCTTTCCCCGCTAACAGTGAGTTCTAGTTTTTTGAGTAATTCTGGGTTCTTCATAGCTTCCCAGATGTCATCATGCATAACAAGATCCTTCGTTATGGTGAATCTAAGTGCTCTAAGTAATCGTAGTGGATCCTCGTAGAATGTTATATCCGGGTGCTTAGGTGTTCTTAGTATTCCTATTCTCAGATCATCCTGTCCACCAAATAAATCAATTAGATTCCCTTCCGAGTCCTCAGCCATTGCATTGATCGTAAAATCTCTACGAATAAGATCATCGGCCAAGGTACCTAGTTTCAACACTGGTCTTCTGCTATCGTCGCTATATCCCATTTCCTTTCTTGCCATCACAAAATCAGCAACAAGTTTCTCGTTTGGATCTCCTTTATGAAATCTAGCACGGATGGTGTACATCTCTGGGACTCTTAGAAATATCTCAAATCCTTTTTCAGTCATCCAATCATCCATTTTTTGGAATCCCTCCTCGACAGTTTGGTTTAGATCATCTAGCACGAAAGTGAAGTCTATATCCTTGGAATCAATACCAAGGATAGCATCCCTAACGCAGCCTCCAACTTTATATAATTTTGGCATAATTTAAAGTATTTTGGTTCCGATAGCAAAGTAGTCTAATCCCACTTGCATTTGACCTTCAAGACTAGTACCGACTATAATCATAGCTTCACTGGTAACACCCATCATTTTTGAAGGTTTAAGGTTTACGATAAATGGCATCGTTAAACCTACTAAAGATTCTGGAGTTCTGGTTTCACCAATATTCGTAACCACCGTTAGCAACCCATCTAACCCAATATCAAATTTAACTGATAACTTCAAAAGTTTATCACTCTTAGGTACACGCTCAGCGGTCAAGATTTGACCTATGCGGATATCTAATCTATTTTCTATTTCTAAGAATTCTGAGAATTCAATTTGTCCTTTAGTTTTCAATTTTTATATTTTTAGTTTATTATTCCCAAACAAAGTTTCCTGATGGTTGTACCGTCCTCCATCCATTGTTGGGATCGTCAGGTACGATGTCACCTCTAGAAACTGATTCTGTAAATGTTAGTAAATCAGGATCCCCGCAGTCACATCTCTTTGTGTGTCCGCAGTAGCAAAGTTGTTCACCTTCCTCGTTGGTTGATTTTTTTCTAAGCTCCAACCATTCTTTATATTTCTGATCCATATGCAATTATTATAAGGCAAATATAATAAAAATTCCCGAACAAAAAAAAATAACCTTAATGAAAATTAAGGTTATTTTTAAATAGCAACATACAAATGTTACATTATCATATTTTTAAACTTGAGAAGATTTCTATTTATCGGTTCGTTCAGATCAAATATTATTCTTGATACACCCTTGCCACCCTCAAACCTCCATGTTACATTCTTGACACCAAAAAGACCTGAAAATATTTTTGCTATTTCGTCTATATAATAGCTTATCTTATTTGGAACTGCCCCATCGAATGTTTTTGGCCAGCATTCCACGATAAACTCTGTATCTGAAAGTGGTTCTCTTACAATATCAGCTTCCATCTGTCTATCCTCGAAAGCCTTGTCAAAATCCTCTCTAAATTTTTTATTTTCAATGTAATCTCTCAGAAGATCCAGATTTTCTTCTGATCCTTCGTCCCATTTTTCGTAAACTTTTAAATTTTTCATCATATGAATCTCATTGCATTTTTAACAGTTTTCGCTGCCTTTATAATTCTAGCTAGATCCTTAGTAGCCTTGTAATCCCTTCCTCCGAATTCCTTAAAGAATATATCTTTGAATTCGTCAGGAAATGAATTTACAGAGTCAACTAACGAAGGATCTTCCTCCATCGCTCTACCTATCATGGCAAGGATTAGCTGATCATCAAATATATAGTCTTTTTCTATTTTTTCAATATCGCCATCACTTAGATCATCAATCATGCTTTGGTATGTTTCATCGATTTGCTGTTTCATTATGGCATTAAGCTTCGGAAACCTTCTTATATCAGAATTGAAAATATAATTGGAATCCCTAATATCATCAATTATAAAATTCACTGACTCCTGAAATATCTTTACAAATTCTCCCGAGCTGTCGCTATTAAATCTAACCTCCAGATTCATCTCACCATCATCGCTAAATCTACGTTTAACGTCGGAGTCGCTACTATACGGCTTTAAACTTTCATCACATATTAGGGTTATGCTAAATCTGTCACCAACAACATCTGGTGTTATATGACAATGTGAAAATTTCTCCAGATCTCTAACTTTTGCGATGAAAACTCTTGGCAGATTGAGATTCATTCTCATGCTCTTGTGATTCCCAACGCTTTTAAAGCCCTTCAGAATACTTATTGAGTATCTACCTCCATTAAAATTTAGACTCTTTGCTCTGTGGTCGTCCCATTTTTTAATCATTGGGAGATCGCTAAGAATTCCCTCAATCCCATCCTTCGAGTCCCATTCTATGGACTCGTTTGCTTTCCAATCATTAAATTTTTTAGTCGGCATTTTCAACCTTGATTTTTTTCTTTCTTACAGGCTTTGGTTTCCTTACCTTCACCTCAATCTCAACCCCTGATTTTTCATCATTTAGAGGCTTTAATTTGTGATATAAAGCCGATATTTCATCGAATGTTAGATTGCTTTTCTTACCGTTTATATCAACAGTGCACGAAACCACATTTCCCTCTATGTAACCTTTTGATGAATCCACTCTATCAAAGCTTCTCGAAAAAGCTCCATCCTCTTCAAATTCCTTCCCAGTATAATAGCATGTTTTATATGTTAATAGCTTTCTAACTGTCTCTAAACTTAAATCAAAATCTAACTTTCTATCTGCAGCACTTTGATGTATTTTTATCATCTTTCTTGCAACCTCCAGGTCGCTAACTTCTTGTTTTTTATTCATTCTTTTTTATTTTCTTCTGATGCTAATAACATCCTCAGGATCACTTTCACCATGTGGTATTTTTACAGTTACTGTATAACCCGACGAATCGGATGCTGAATCACATGAGGCACTGTACTTATCATACGAGCTCTCCATTTCATCATAATCATACTCGTACTTTATTTTAAATTCCCCATCTATTATTCCTGACTCGTTCCAAAAAGCTAATTGAAAATTTCCATTCCTGTCAGGCTGTGTCCAATACACAGAAACCATTTTTCCGTCATCAAATCTGCATATTGTTAATCCTTCCGGCCACCAGTTAGTATCGGTACCCGGTGAAAAATAGAAACATATAGTTTTTCCGGATGAGCATTTTATCCATATTGCCCTACCTAATTCACCATTCTTGTTTATATTTTTAGATAAGTTTATTCTAGCAATAAGCTCCGCTGCTTTTCTTTCGTTGCCATCTAATATTGGAGAGTATGTTTGAATATCATAACCTCTTTTTATAAAAAATGTTTGTAAACCCCTATAAACTTCATCCGAGCTTTTTTCAAAAGCTCTAGAAATTTGTATAGCATGAGTTGATTTGAAATCCTTATCTTTCCTTGCCGAAACGTGATGTGCATATGTGTTATAACCGGTAATTTTCATCAGATCTGGGTTCAAAGAAAGAAAATATTCATCAGCGTCATTGTATACATCATCCTCAGTCGGATTTGGTTTATTATAATTCTCAAATAGCCTGATATATTTCATTTTAAGTAATACTTTACACTATATATTCAAACAAAAAAAAGGTCCAGAGCACTGGACCTTTTTAGCAGAGATATTTTTTAATTAGAATCGGTAATTCAATCCTAATTGGATATTTCTAAAGTCTGTTCCGAATTCATAGTTTCCACCATCGGTGTCGTAACTAAGTAATCCCAATGTTGTTTCAACCGAGAAGTTTTTAGATACAAAATAATTTAATCCAGGGTTAATCGCGATGTTAACATTAGCATTGCCGTCAAGATTTTTAGCACCTCTTAGTTCTCCAAAAACCGAAAATTGTTTTGCTGCGCTGTAATAGTTTCTAACATTTACTGTTACGTCGTTTGTTTTAATGTCGCCTAACTGGGTTCTTGTATAACCAGCACCAACAGAGATACTTTTCGTTATAAAAGTATTGGCGGATGCGCTTAAATTAAAATCTTTTGTTGCATCAGAATAGTTAAAAGATCCTGTTACGAAGGTGTCCCCTTTAGAGAAACCAGGTGTAGATTCTTGGTCTTGAGCAAAGCTCGTTTGTATTGCGATTAAAGCAATTGCGATAAATAAAATTTTTTTCATTTTTTTCAAATTTTGATTTTCCTACTCTATTGACGGTTTTCGGATTTCCCCGTATGTTATATTATACAATCTATCGATTAAAAAGTTTCGGCTCTCTCCTTAAATCTAATTGTTTTCCAATCTATATCCTTTACCATAAGGAGAATTGCTTCCAATTCTGAGACTCTTTTCTCAAGCTCGAAAATGGTATTATTGGTGTCATTTAGAGATGATCCAATATAATCACCATAATCTTTCAGTGCAGCCATTTTTCCTAATATTATTTGATTGTTATCCATAAAAAATCATTCTCATCAAATATAATTCTATCCCTTCCATATGCATGTGATATCACATTTTCAGCTATTGGTGGTCCTTGTATCATTCTCCTTTCCCATCCGTATGTCATTTCTATTGGATTTGGATGGTATATTGTTTCAACTTCGATGGTATCGTCACTTACGCGATGATCCGGGCATCTCATAACTATCTTTCCCGTTATCGGCATATAAGAATTACTATAATGGATCTCCAAGTTATCGTCTCCTCTAAATCGTATTTGTGATATTTCTGTACTTTGGCATTTTTCACAATAATCACATTTGAAAATAGCCTTTCTCCCCTGAAAGATCATCAGCTGGATTTCATCCCTTTCTCTATATGGTGATACTGGTAAAATGTTATTGCATATCATATTATATTATTTTGACTTCCCACCCAAAGCAGTTAATAGTTAATTGTGTTGTCATATTATGAGATTTGTTACATTCTGGTATTTTTCCAGAATTTATAAATCTTTTCATTCTTCCGTGCGATAATTGATTATTATTGCAGAAATTTTCAAATCCACCGTTTATAATATAATTTGATCCTTCCGGAGAAATAAATAGAAATTTTTTAGAACTACTATTATCGGATCCTTTACATTTACCCTTCCTATTGATGGATATTATTTTTAAAGATTCATTCGTGTGTTTTTTACCAAAGAATCCATTCATCTCACCAATTCTTTGCTCTGACATTTTTTTTCTTGTTGATTCGGATAGCTTCCTACCCAATGCTTTATTTTTTATTTTTTCCCTGGTCTCATTACTTTGATTCTTTCCAAACATTCCATTTTTTTCACCCCTTGTCGAATCTGACATTCTTTTTCGATAGTCATCACCAGGAATCCATCCTGATTGCCCTTCACCACCTTCGGATAGATTTGTCAATGTTCCTGTTCCTAGATCCATCCTACCATATTTGGATATCAGATTCATCTCCATAATGAATGAATCATTCTCGCTAAGATCGCTAAATATCTCTATAATTGGTTCCATTCCGGACTCTAATATTTTCCTAATTTTATTAATTTTAATTCTATTTGATTCCTTGTAATGGAGATCAGATTTTGCAGAATTCAGATGATGTTTATATCTTCTTCCTTTACCTTTACCTACATAAAATGGTTCATTATTTCTTGGGTCAATATAAACATAAACATAAAAATCATTATTCATAAATATTATTTTTACTTATATATCGACACCAATCAGATCACTCAAATTTAAGAAGAAATTCGTTACTTATTGCCTTGAAGCTAAAAGATCCATCAACCTTCTTAAAAACTAGTCCCTCTCTAATCTTCGAATTTAAGGATTCTCCGTTTGCATAAGCTAATATATCATCAAGTGAATTTAATCCAATCTCATTAAGCTTTACCGATTTATGAATAATTGGAACATGATCTAAACCCAAAGATTCTACAATCTTTATTCTTTCTTCAGGACTGATATATTCCCCACTTCTAACGTCGAATATATCAAATACAAAAAATTTATGTTTACCAAGTTTTTCACGATTCCCTTGTATTCCAGGACCACACAATTCCCCAGATATCATTATATCACCAAATTCACTAATTCTATCCAACAATCCTAGAGATTTAGCAACATCAATTAAAGTATTTCCTTCCTGCTCAGTATTAAGAATCAAATTTCTTGAACAAACTACTATATCGCTACCATTCTTTCCTACTGACATCGATGTACCATCCAATTTTATAGATATTTCAAATTTCGAATCATTTGATAGCTCCAAACCAATCTCTGAAACAAGATTCTGTGCTCTCTCCTGGTCAGTTTTTCTCCCCCAGCTTGGAAAGTTACCCTTTGCTATACCAGACAGACATGCAGGCATAGGTGGATCCCATTTAACAATACCAAGCATGTTGGTAACATCTGCACCTTCCTCTATAACAAGAGCCCACTCATATGGTCCTAATTGATAAATTGGTCCATCAGGAGTTTCTAGATGACCAAGTTTTTCGTCCTCTTCTTCACCTTCCAATATGGAAAGCGGAAGGATAAGTCCCTGAGAAATTTGTCCTCTTAATTTTATGGTTTTAAGTCTGAATCCCTCCTGATCGATTATCTTTCTGTACGAACTTTTTCTAAGAAATTCAAATTCCTCGCGGATTGGGAGGAATGAATCAACCTCGCAATAGATCACAAAGTCTCCAATCTTATGGCCAACTTCTTTGGCTACTACAACTTTCCATCCATCCACAATTGCCAATTCTATAAGGTCCGCACCTTCGATTGGTTGAAGATCACTAATCTTTCTAATACTTGCAAGTTTTCTTTCCATTTTTTATTTTTTTATTTTTATTATAAACCAACACATCCATCAAGATTGGGATAAATCTTTCTACTACCTAATAACAATAATCGAGGATTTCTCCACGTATCTCGTTCCTCGTAGATATTACCATACTCAACAAACATAACACCTCTTGACAATGTTGCAAGAAATAATGTTTTTTTATCAAAGGTTCATCTCCTGACTTCTTACCTGTTTGCCTTTCTATGTGTTGGTTTCTTTTTATTATTATTCACCGAGTACTACCCAATCCGCTATTACAATCAAATACTGTCTACCTGTTGCTATCCATATCAACACACAGAGTGGTGCGGTAACTGGGAGTGTCGCTATAAACAGGATTCCAACAAAACCTCTTAGCATTCTTGACCACATATTATTTTTTGGTTTTATAGATTTCTAATTTCTTCTCAAGCTCATTAACTTTGTTTCTTTCCGAGTGAAATGCCACACAGTACATAACAGCGCACACCGCTGCCGTTATAAATGGGAATAGCAATGGGTTTTTCTTCTCTTTATTTTCCATTATTGTTTCTTTAAAAATTCCGAAATCTTTTCAAATTTTGGTGCGTCATCAGGATTTAAAATCATCTCCTCAAATGCTCCATATCGACACTGTCTACCAAAGATGTAATTGATGGCGTATTTAACCCTCTTCCAAAATGATTTTTTGGACAAATGGATATGAATATAAACCGTTGGGTAAACCCTATCATCCATCTTGTCTTCAGCATAGAAAACCATCATCATGTGTTCTGTGCTGTTACAGTCACAAATTAATAAGTCCTTGTCCTCTGTCATTGTATAAATCTATTTAATTTTTTCAAACCCACATTCTCTTAAAAATCCCTGTCCAACTGGACTTCCTAACCACTGTACAGTGGAAAGAACAATTTGTTTTTCCCTGTCCGATAGATGGTCCAAAGGTCTAAATGAATTTGCACCATGTCCAAAAATGATTAGATCCATGTCCCTGTCATTATTGGCAAGGAATTTTTCATAGAATTCCTTCTCTTTTGGGTTGCTCCCGTGGCGATGCATTTTGAATGTATCCATATTGGTGATTTTTATTAGTGTAATCCTAGATGTGACAATCGTAAAGAGAGATTAATGTGTCATCTGGTAAATCTGCTAATAGGTTGGCTACCTCGGCATTCCAATTGGATTGTTCCTTCTCGTCAGAAACCATTCCCCACCATCCCATATCACCTTTCTCGTACCAAGTTCCATCCTTGATTACTGCGAAAGAAGCAAATGATGCATCCCCTTGTCTTTTGCAATATTCCTCCCTGGTTGTTTTGAAATCCTCAAGACTGATAAAAGAATTTTTAAAATCATTCTTGGAGTTCCATTCTTTTAACCTTGTTGGTGCTATTTGTGAATTATAGAAATCCCTAGCTAAATCTCGATCCTTCGGAAACATAACGTCTCTAACATAATCCCATGGTTGCATTTCATTTACCGAATCACCAACTATGGCTATCACATCATCATATTTCTGACCAGCCTCTTTTTCTGCTTCTTCTCTCATTCCCTCGAAATCGATATCACATTTTCTAACTGCATCAGCATGTCCTGGTTCAGCACCTTTACTGAATAATCCTGCTCTTCCTTCCGTTCCCTTTGCACCAGGTTTAAGTTTAAAGAAACCTGCCCATCTTCCTCCTAACTGATACCAATCCCATTTTGCATTAGGATTTTCCCAGTAACCATACTTTCCAGTTTCCTCGTCTTTTTTGTATCCATGATAATCGTCAGCATAAGCATCCACATCATTATTATACTCATCCTTGGTTTCCTGATCCTCGTCGGCCCATTCTTTCTGAATGTACTCGGTTTCGTCGTTGAATTCCATGTATACATCAGGACAATCGCCCATATTGTTCTCCTGGAATGGAGCTAATTGTTTCTCGGCATCATCGCCGAAAACCATAACTGTAAAATGACTCATTATTTTCTATATTTAATATCACCAGATCCAGTCTTAACAGATCCAGTAATTGTTGTTGATTTTACGTCTCCTGATCCTGTCTGCACATCACCTGAAATAGATTCACATTCAATATCACCGGACCCAGTCTGTGCTCCGTTTGTGATAGAGTTGCAGTTGATGTCTCCACTCCCTGTTCTAGCTTTATTAACGTTTCCGTTAATCTCTATCTTATCACAGTAATCGACATCAAGGCTATCAAGATCCCCTGTAACATTAATCGTAATTGTTTTACTGTCCTTGTGATCCGCAGTAACATCCTTACCGTCCACTATGATCTTATTTCCGCTTATGCTGATTGATCTACCAACATAGTCATTATTGTTTATTCTTATCATACTTCTTGTTTTTTCCATTTTAAATTTTTACTTATCTTGATCGATAAATCATCTAACTTTTCCTTTTGTTTGGTCATCTCAGATTCGATTTTATTATATTCCTGCATCTGTCTTTCCAAAATATCATTATACTTACGTTCAATCTGAGCTTCGTCTAAATAACTGTCATCTACCGATTCTATTTGTGCTGACGTGAAATTTCCGGATTTTATTCTCGATTTTATAGTATCATAAACTTGTTCCTCTGTTGGATCAAAAAGAATATCCGAGTATTTTTCAACATAATCACCGCTTGAGTTATAGTCGTCATATATCTTATATGTCCATCTTCTCTCCTCGCCGGTTATCATATTTATTTCGATTGACATTTTTAGACCTCTCACACCGCCTTCTCTTCTAACTGGCATTATTCTGTCCTTTATGAAAATAACCATCTCCTTACAGGTCAAAAATTGGCTCCGATCTATTATTAACCTACTTAGATCGTTTCTCTTTTTTTCGTTTACCGTTAATTCGGTCTTTACGTCCAGGAGCTCTTTTCTTTTTTCCGCGATCTCCTTGTTTATATCAGCTAATTTTTGTTTGTTGAATTCAACTTCCTTAGCATAAATTGGTTGAACAGATTCGAAAATTTCATTGACTACTGTTTGTATCCCTGAGGGATCCTCAAATTCCTCACCCTCGTATCCAGTGTAGTACATATAGTTCTCAACAAGAAACCTATTATCTCCTATCTTCTCTATGAGTCTTACCCTTTCGCCGTTTTTTAAATAGTAGTCCTTCACTTTCATTTGTTATTTTATTATGCAAATATAAATAAAAGATTCGAGATAAAAAAATAAATTCCTATTTAATTCGATAGCCTACCGGCTTAACCTCATATCTGTATCCCCAATCCTTCTTCAATTGGGCATCCTCAAATACACCATCAAATTCTATGTTCCTAACGGTCCCGTTCGAATAAACAACTTTAAGCGGACCATTTTCCGGGATCATCTTTAAATCAAAGCACCAATTTTCACGGCTGTCTAGGATGTTTGTTAGAATGTAGATCTTTACCTTTGCTTCCGATGCTCTGTTGCCATCTCTGTTAACATAGCCATCATTTCCATAATCGTCGTCAATGACAAGATCATTAACATCCTCACCCCAGATATGATGTTCAGTTTTTCTATCTGGACCATAAACAACCATATGCATACCTTTACCTTTTATATGCTTTTGTCTTCCAAAAAGCCAAACATCATCGCCTATATGTACTTCCTTAAGACCTCCATTTAAAGCTCTCCTAACATAACCTCTAAGCTGGGTTAATTTCTCAAATTTTCTCATTCTCTATAAATTTTAATCCTTCTTCTAATCCTTTTTCTAATGCTTCCTCATACGATTTAAAATCGATGTGATGCGAATGGTTCGGAAATTTCAATTGTGCAATCGAGAATTCCTTTATCTGAATATCATTCCAATTCGAAACCTTAACTATCCATCGAGTTTCATCCTGGTAGTGGACCTCGCTATCTCTGGTTACATCAACATCAATGTTGTGGGTTTCTCTAAGCCATCTTTGCAATAGAGATTGACTTGGTGCCTTAATTTCACCATATATAGGCTCATCGTAATTAGACATTCCCAATGTTATTTCACCATTATCATTTGCCATGAAATAAGCATCACTAACAAGCACATTAAATTTCTTAGTCTTTGCTAGTATGGCAGTTTCATATTTTACTATTTCTTCTATCATTTTATAAGTTTTCTAACGATCGGTTGTTCTTTATCAGTTTTCCATATAACCTCATATGTTCCATGGTCGGTATGATACGTTTCACTATATCCCTTCCCTGTGGTATCATTATTCTCATCTGGTAATATCGAGCTAATGGATAATAGGAAATCTTCTCTTTCTATAGGATTTATTAGAACCCTCCATTTATCAGTATCCAATGATTCTTTAGATTTTACAATCTCAATTATCTTTTTAAGACAAGCCAGAGATTCCAAATTCCTGTCTCAATTGGGTAAACCCCTATTCGGAGTTGCTGAACCTAGATTATAAACTTCCTTGAAGTTCTCCTGTCTTATCTCCTTGATTGTGCTCATATATCCTATACCGTCACCCCATAAGGTTGTTTCGGCGAATATGCCATAATTATCTAGAAACCAATTAAAACCTTGTTGCAATAGAGGAGCTGCTACGAATCTGGAATCATCCCACATCGAATTCCTAAATTGGAATCCTCCCTCTTCACCTACACTCCTAAAATCGTATTGATCCTGCAGCCACATCTCCAGGACCTCATCCGAATACATTGCGAGGCACGGTTCATCATAGCCCATCGATTTTAATTCCTCGGCAAGATCATATGATATAAATTCTTTATCCATGATGTTCTATATTTTGAAATTCAACTTCATCCACAAACAATGGATATTTTTTAAGGTCCTCCTCGAATGCCACACAAAGTCTATCTATTATCTCTCTGTTCTCATAGAAGTTTCCATCGTGATAATGATATGTCCCAAGAGGTGTGAATATTTTAAATCCCCTCTCCGCAGGAACTATATTATAAACTTCGCCATCTGCTTTTCTAAGAAGATATATTGCAAGGTTTAGCGAAAGAACATGGCCAATTTGTTTATAGTTTTTAGATGCCTTTGTTGCTACCATTTGTCCATCTTCATTTCTTGTTATGAAATAAAGATAGCCATACTTTGCGTCTTTAAAACAATCCCTTCCCTCATAGTAAACCTCACCTTCGTAAAGATACATTGGTGTACCGTTATTAAGACTAGTCCATATATGTCCACCTGATGCATATAGCATGTTACAGAATCTTTCGAAATCCTTACTCATCGTCTTCATCTGAATCGTTCATATAGTCACCAAATTTCTCCCTCATTTCCTCGTCCACCTTTCTGCGGATTTCTGTGATGTCTTTTTTATATTGCTCCGGAGTTTTATTTGGATCATGGAATGTTCCATCATTAAACATGAACTTACCCTCCACTAAAGGATGCGAGCCTATTTTCTCCAACTTATGTGGATCATCTTCCAATAACCCGTTCTTATTTGCGGATTTCATAAACCCATTAGTTACTCTGTCCTTCAATCCATGAAAGGCATAGCCGCAACAGGTCATGGTATTGCACATAACCTTGTCGGAAACTTTAGAAACCCACGCATGGCAATAAGTTGGTTTCTCCTCGATTTTAGGTGTTTTTAATTCAATCATTTTATTCAAAGTATGATAGTTCTGTGTTATAAAGCTCACATATTCTTTCTTTTGTTAGAATATGTAGGAAGGATATAGGGAGACAGTGTATTCCACTTCCTTCTATGAGCCATTTAAGTATCTTGGCTTTCTCGTCAAGTTGATCTAAGCAATCCTGTACTGTCATTTCCATATCGATTCCAGATTATCCAATAAATTAGTTTTTATAATATTTGAGAGATGCGGATTTCTGCGTATCATTCTCTCCATGTTCTCTCTGGTGTATCTGTCAGGACCATTTTTGATCTGTTTAGAAAACCATCCATCTATACCGGATATGCCATAGGGTGTATAGAAAGATGTAATGAGTCTATTACCAACCTTCAGATTTTTAACCGAATGATCGCAGTATGCTAATTCCATCTCTTCGCTATTCTCCTTTGTGATCTTCGGATATTTTTTCTTGAATGTGTCAGGGTATTTTTTACCATACATTTCACATTCCAAAGAATGCTCCATGTCGATAATCTCCTCCCGAGTCATCTCAGATCTGTCCTTAAATTCTCTCATTGGTGTTAATTTAAAATTTCAACCTGTAGAGCTGGATCTTCAGCTTCAAGCCCCCATTTTGATAAAACCTGTATCCCACCTTTTACATAACGAAATACAATTGGATCTTTGATGATCCGAACAGTTTTAGCATGATAGTAGCCTTTATTTTTATCAAATGCTAAACCACTCAGATCAAAGTGTTCTTTTGGGGCAGCAATGAATAGACCTGTTCTGTCGTATGTTGTCTCTATTGCATCAGCAATAATACCTTTAGAAATCACTGGATTGGATATTCTACCTCTCTCTGCAAGATAACCATAGTGCCAAAAGGTATCGGATAATCTATGCTGATTAAGTCCTCCAAAATACTCCATGTGAATTTGTTTTAGTTGTTCTTCATTAAAAGTATCTCCACCAAACAGTTTAACTAATTCGTTAAAATCTTTACTATTAGATTCGTACTTATTTTGAAACTTATAAGTGACAAGATTCTTTTGTTCGTCTGATGGATTCAGTCTTTGCGCATTTTCAATCTCTTGTAGATTCTTTTCCGGAACCGGCATCTTGTAATGTTTTACAGGAGCATAAACCAATCCGTACTTGTCACATATTCGGTCAAGTTCAGATTCAGGAAGAAACTTCAAGAATGGATAAGTGCTTGTGTAGTACTTGACTCTGTGTGCCATCGCGGAACCCATGTCAATAAGACCCTCGGATTTTTTAATTTCCCTTTCAGTATGGGTAAGATTGTGAACTAGTGCATTCTTCTCAAACCCTAAAGTTTTAAGTCTTAATGCTTTTTCCACTATCTTGCTCTGGAGTTCCACCTTAACATCGGATTCCCTATTGATGATCTCTAATGCTTGATCTAAAATACGCTGAGGAGCTGTATCGAATTCATTATGAATTTCGTCAATCAATCTCTGATCCTCCGAAAGACCCGGATTATCATATACAGCTACCTCTGATTCTACTGATGGTTTTTTCTTGAAAACTGTGAATATTTTATCTATCATTTTTTAATTTTATTTAAAGATTCATATATTGCTTTAATTAGGACCTCATTCTTAGCTCGAAGTGACTCTGAATAATAACCCTTCTCCTCGATTCCAACAGTGTCAAGATAAACCAAATCAGGTTCAGCAAACTCGAAAATATCACAAGTCCAGGTGGCGTCATCAAAATTTGGGATCAATAAAATCTCATGGACTTCGAGGAGCCATTTCTCCACCTGCTGAATAGTAGGAGCAAGAACACCAGCATGCTCTGTATCAAAGCGTTTCTTGTCGAATAATATCATTTCTCCACCATTTATTTCACCATAGTAAGCAAAACAGGGTTCATTAAAACCAGCGGATTTAAGTTTATATGATAATAGGTAACCAACAAAAAGATCTTCCATAATTAGTCGTTTATTTTTATTAAGTTAACGTCTTTTAGATTATCAACAACCCACCATTCCATCGAGCTGATGGTTTTAAAATATTTAGTAATGCTTTCACCGTTGGACATCTTAATTATTAAGTGCGGATCATAATATAAGCCACCCCGTGGTTCTTTCTCGTAATAGTTGTCCTTCTCCCATTGTTCCTTATTTTCATAGGTATTAAGAAATGAAGAATGATAACCACCTTCCCATGAATTAACGGTTAGTAAACCAAAAAACCATGTTTCCTTACCAGCTTCTGTCCATTCGTCATAATAGCGGGATTTCAATTGGTTATGTTGAGTAACACTAGCTATTTGATCTTTGTTTATTTTTAAACTCATACTTTTAATTCTATTAGATCACAGATTAGTTTGAATGTTTCTGGTGAGTCACATCGACCGTTGAATTTAGTTGACGTGTTTGGTCCATTCACATTAAAGCCAATATCAGTAGTGATTATAAGAAGCTTGCTTGTATTTGTATCAAAATCTATAAAAGCTCCAGCTCCATTATCCTTCCAGATATCTCCTCTTTGGAATTGAATTACTCCTCTGAATTCGGAGTTAAATTTCCAACCAATACTCTCAAAATATTCCTTATTCATTACTTTTATATTTTATAATGCAAATATAATAAAAATCCTCGAGAATAAAAAAATATTCCCGAGGATTTTTTTCAAAATAAAAACAATTAATATTAATGGTAAATCACAAAGGTTTCACCTTCGACGAACTTGTCAATAATATTTCTTTTGAAATCCTCTCGCATTTCAGTGTCTTCTTTACTGTATTCAACACCGCTACCCCATCCACCTTTGCTTTCTGGTGTTTGGTGGGAGAAGTATTTTTCCCAGTGTTCATTAAGTGTTTTTGAATCAACGATACATGGTGAATCCCATGTGCCATCCTCGTAGAATTTTTTATTAGCACCCTTTCTTTGGTAACCAACCTCCTCAAATCCTATACAGGTTTCTATCTTATTTTCTGTTGGCGGATCTATAATAATCATCTTTACCCATTTTTCAGAAAAATCTTTTGCCAAATTCAGATTGTAATAGGTTGTCATATTACCGCTTGCAAAATATTTGTATCTTGGTCGGTATCCAAATTTCTTCATTACTGAAGCAAATCTTTTGTTATATTCCTTGAAAATCTCCGAAGCAAATAATTCCTCCTTAGTTTCGAAATATACGGAGTGCCAATGCTCATTCAGAAATTCGTAGGCTTCATACAGTTCATGTTTGCTATCAAGATAACTAAAGGCAGCTTCCTTCCCATAGGATGCTCCAACACACAAGAAGTCTTCCGGTTCTCTTCCCAATAATTTTATTGGTGCTTCCAAATCATAGTATGAGTTTTCCTTTTCGAAAGCTAAATCCCTGAAAACATCAAGTTCTGGCATTTCACTAAGGACATAATAGTCCTCTATTTTTTCGATGTCTGTGACCTTTATTGGTCGATAAACTGTTATATCTAGCCCCATAATTAATCCATTTTTTCTGCTTCAGAATTTCTGACCCAGGTTAACGTTTCTAAAAATTCATCAATTTCAAAATCCATCAGTATCATATTAGCTTCCATGTCACGTGCAAATTGATGTATAAATTCTGCTGTGTTAGCGGTATGTTCTCCATAATCACCACCGGAATAGAATTCCTCAAATTCACCTCTAAGTTCCTCTGGTATTAAATGCTTGCTCATGCACAGATTCTCTGAAAGTAAATAAAATTCCTTAGCACCTTTCCCATGAATGATCTTTGATAGATCAGCCATACCATCCCTAAATTCACTTACCGTCATATTCTATTTTTTATATTGCAAATATAAAACAATCTTGCGGATAAAAAAAATTATGGATATATAATCCATGGATAAATTGAAAAGACTTTATAATTACATAAAGAAGAACAAAAAGAAAAAGGTACTCTTTCTAACAACCTCCAATAGATGGGAAGGTGACAAGGAATTACCCAAATCTTCAATGATAGCACACGAGCTTATTAAAAAACTTGGTTCTGATAATATCGAATTGATCAATGTTGCAAAACTGAAAATATTCCCATGTGAGGGTAACGTATCCACTAAGAGAGGTAACACTTGTGGTTTAAAAGAGGCTATGCTAAAAAATAAATCAAAGAATCCAACTGGAAATATCAGATGCTGGGCTTCTCTAAATAATGAATCTGATGAGATGTACAAGGTAGCAAACGCTATTTTCGAAGCAGATATAATTATATTTTTCGGTTCCATCCGTTGGGGTAAAATGAATTCCATTTACACCGAATTAATTGAAAGATTAACTTGGTTAGAAAATAGACACGCCACATTGGGCGAGTCTAATTTATTAAAAAAACAAGGAATGCGGAATTGTAGCAATTGGTCATAACTGGAATGGTGAAAATGCTGTTAAATTGGAAAGGGATGTATTTAGATTTTTTGGATTTAAGACTCCTGAAGTATTGAGTTTTAACTGGCAATGGACCAAAGATAAATACGACGAAACTAAAAGGGGATACCTGGAAGACTTTGGTGATTTTCTTAGAGATTTCGATTTTGTTGAAACACTAAAGGAATCCATTATGAGATTTAAAGAATGGACTAAATTATAAAAAACATAAAGTATGAAATATCCAAAGAAATACCTAAAAACTAATCCCAACATCATGAAAAGGGAAATAAAAAAGCATGGAGATAAAGCTGACAATGATGACTCAGCATATGGACCTTGGGATGCTGATTATAAAAGCGGTAAAGCTGGGAAGGGTAAAAAAGTTCCAACTAAAGCTAGTAAATACACTAAGAAATTTAAAGAGCTATACGGGGAGAGCGAAGATTTCGAAACACCTGGAAATATAGTACCAATCGAGGAATTTAATTCAGAGATTGAATTAGCAGCATATGAGATATTCGAGGAATTTAATGATGAATCACTACTTGAGGATTCAAAGGTTGATAAAGCTCTAAAGAACAAAGCTAAAAAAACAGGATTTCCACTAGGAATACTTAGAAAGGTTTTTGCTAGAGGTTATGCAGCATGGAAAAATGGTCACGTACCTGGGACAAACCCGCAGCAATGGGGATTTTCTAGAGTTAATTCGTTTGTAGTTGGGGGTAGAACAACAGAGGTTGGTGACGGTGCACTTTACAAACAAGCTAAGAAAGCAAAATCCACCAAAAAGAAGAAATAATCAACAGATGTTAAAATATGCAGATTTTATAAATGAAGCATCGATAGCCGCAATAGGACTCGACGACGTGATAAATAAAAAATTTCTAAGTATAGTTCTATCAGATAGCTATAATAGGGAATCTTTAATGTATCAATATATGCACGAGGAGGGAATATCTAATGATGACGAGGTAGAGGAAGAAGAATTTTCAAATTGGGTTAAATACGAATTAGACTATCTAGCAGATGAATTTGTTTCCAAGATCAAAGGAGAAATTGTCAAAGATGGTAAAATTAAAATCTGGAGGGCCATGTCCATAAATAAAGATTGGGAATCCAGATTATCTTCACAAGTAAAACATCTTGGAATATACTGGTCGTGGGATTCAGAAGGTGCAGAGCCACATTGGGGTTACAATACAGATTTACCTTTCACGACTATAATGGAAGCTGAAGTAGACGAAACCTCGGTTGATTGGTATCCAACCATAAGGCTCAACGTTGAGCCAGTATCCTTCGAGGAAAAAGAAATAAGATTAGTAAAAGGATCGAAAATCAATATACTTTCCATAAAAATAGACGGGAAAGAGATAGATCTATCAGAAATATCAGGAGAAAGATTTATAGCTTAGTGCTTAATCAAATTCTCAAATCTATCATAAACTAATTTTAAGTAATCACATCCGGCTTCGGTGTTCTTAATTGGGGACAAAGGGGCTTTAGCTCCTTTATATTTTATAGGATAAATTCTCTTAAGCTCACTCCAGGCACTGTCGCCTATTTGAAATAAACCTCTATATGCCTTATTTGTCTTGGGATCTGGGTTAAATCTAGATTCCTTATATGCAACAGTTGTTATGAAGTCCTTAGAAAATTCAGGTACCTTAACCTTAGCCTTCTCTATTGCCTGTTTAACCTTGATATTTTGTGGATCATTTATTTTTGTTAGCGCATCTTTTTTATACTGCTCCCATGTCGATTTCTGATATTCCAAAAATGCTTTAACTGCCTGTTTGCTTTTTCCATTTTGTACTTGAACGTATCTAGGATCAGACTGTGGCATATTATTGAGAAGCTTGTCCCTTGATTCCGGCTGCATTTTAATATCACCTCTAAGTATATCCATTAGATTAGCAAGACCTGTTGGTCCCTGCTGATGTGTTAGATAAATCATATGTTCACCAGTTATCAGATTGGGATCTAGATTCTTAGCCTTAGGCTTTATCTCTGTTGTCTTCTTTCTGGTAAAGAATTCGCCAACTGCCTTTTTGAATTTATCCCAAAGGTCACCAAGACCCTCATTTAATGTTTCGTCAGTGGAATTGTATTCCTCATATTCCCTTATATGTTTAAGCATCCACTATATATCCATTTATAAATCAAATAAACTTTTAAACCTTAATTTAAAACTATGAGCCCCTATGGTATACATATAACTCCTAAGCTCCTCCAGAATTGCATCCTCATTCTCATCCTGATATATTATTAAAGGTCTTAGATCTTTATGATCAAAGCTTTCTATTCTAATCCATCCTCTCTCTGCCCATTGATCATTATCGATATTCAGACCAAATGTTTTTACTGAATCTATAACAAACCTATGTCTTTTTTCTATTGCTTTTTCTTTAGTGCTCATAATATCTAAAATAATAATTAATCTCGCCCATCCCTAAAGGAAATCTTGATTCTGTTGTGATGTCAATATAAACATAGAATCTAATTTTGTACAGATTCTCGTTAAGTAATTCCTTTATGATGGGTCTAACAACCCTGAAGATCTCATATGGTCCATTGAGATAGCTTTCACCTCTTAATGTCACCTTAATTTCTTTCTTATATGGAAGAGAATAGGGATCGGTTTTAACGATCCCTTGGATATCAATTCTTTTAAAAGTTTCCATGATTGATTTCTCAACCTTTCTTTCAAATTCCTGTATCTTCTCCATATACCTTTCCTCTGTGTGCATTTCATCACCCCACCCGATTAAAGGATGTAGAATCTGCGCTCCTAAATTACTTGGTATCTTTCTTTCCATTATCTTAATCTTTTACCCTTTACGATCTCGTCAATGATTCCGTAATCAACTGCCTCCTGTGCACTCATCCAGAAATCTCTTTGAGAATCCGTCTTAACTTGTTCTGGATCCTTATCACAGAAATCGCCGAGTAGGTCAAACAAGATGGAGTTTACCTCTTTCCATTCTTTCCAGTTAATTTCAGCATCCTGAATATTTCCTATGAATCCCCCACTAGATTGGTGAAGCATAACTTTACTAAATCTTAGTGATGATCTTTTTCCCTTTGTTCCAGCTCCCAAAAGAACCGATCCCATGGAAGCAGCCATACCTGTGTTGATCGTAGCAATATCGGACTTGATATAATCCATAACATCAACCATACTCAATCCGCTCTTAACTGATCCACCTGGTGAATCAATGTGCATGGTAATGTCTTTAACTTCAACAGAATCCAAGAACATAAGTTGTGCTTGAACTATTGTTGACATCCTATCGTTAACCGGACCAGCAACCCAAAGGATTCTGTCCATCATCAACCTATCAAAAACAGTCATCTGCGTGACCCTTAATTCCCTCTCCTCTAAAATCATTGGCGTCATTGATGCCTCGATTTGTTTTGCGTGATAGTCCATTGTTAATGAGCTAACCCCCATCTCGCTTTGTGCGTACTTTCTAAATTCTGCTCCGTAATCCATGTTATTGATTTTTATGTTGAAATTCTTTAAATTGTGTTAATAGTTGTTTGATGTTCTCAGCTCCCGCTGGATTCATTGAATGTACGACAAAATCAGGGAGTTCCTTTTTATTATCCATGCAATAGTCGACAAGCCATTTTGCACAGTCCATTCCTGTCTTCTCTTTGAATTCGGAATAGTGTTTGTTGTAGATCTCCTGTCCGTTGTACATATCGGGATTATAATGCTCGTCCGCTAGATCGTGATCAAAGGATATTAGATCCGGCAGACCATGTTCCGAGATGAATGAAATGAATTCATCGTAACTGCGGACCGTTTCCCACACGTATTTTGAATATATTCCAGGAGATGGCATATAGCTTATGCAATCATACGGGTGGCGTATGTCATCAAGAAACAAATTAAAGCCACTGTTATTCTCTTTCATATCTTATAAATTTTGTATTGTTTTTAATTCTCCCATTAAATGCGTTAGTTAAATTGGAACTGGTCTTACCAAGAATCTTTGCAACTTCGCACAATTTACTATACGTTTCAAGTGTTTTCGTATTTTTATAAATGAATTTTTTTTGTTTATATGTTCTTTTTATCTCCCCAAATTCATCTGATGCATCATAACAATCAACAAATGACCAATAATATCCTCCAGCATGTGGGATTTTTCCTATACAAGCAGAAGAAATGGACTGTTTACATATATCATTTTCAGAGGAAGCTGAAATTATAGAATCATATTTACAAAGTATAATTCCTAAAGAATCTAGCTTATAGATCTCCTTATATCGCGAAATTGCTATTTTTTTCTTTGCTTCACTGCTTTGATTAATTCCAATATGAGAAATCCTCATTTTTTCTCTTGATTCATCGGATGCATTAATTCCCAGGTTTGTTCTACAATCTAATCTTTTATTATAACCAAATTTTTTATCGTTTGATCTAAATGATAATATATAAAATTCCTCCCTATCCTCCATTATTTTTTTATCAAGAATTGTTATCTCAACTATTTCAAAAGTAAAGCTAGAAGATCCATACTTGTTATATGATGATTGCATATGTCTATTCGTGTGCCTATTTTTATCCAACATGTATCTATGACGATGCAATCTTTTAAAGATAGATTTTGCACTACCAATATAAACCTTACCGTTTATAGTATTAGTTATAATATAAATCCCCGATATTTTCTTATATGGCATTTTTTTACTTCGTTATTTTCCAAAATATTATTGATATCTCCAGATATCTTTCTAGAGGAAAAACATCACCTTGTTTCGTCTTTATTTTAATTGCCTCAACCAGTGATACAAAATCAATAATGCGGTCATCAAGTACTTTAAAATTAAGATCACCATTAATATCCTCGGTTGATACCCATCTGCCCTCTAATATAACATAAAAATTGCTATTAGTTAAACCTAATAGGTTGGAAATCTGCAAACAAATTTCACTTAATATGTCAGAAGATGGTAGTCGATAAACAAATTCAGTAAATAATAATAGTAGCCCATTTTTAATTCTTTCACATTCTGTAACCATAACATCTAATTGGTCCTTATCTAGACCTGGACAATCTAATTCCAGAATGGCAGATTTCTCTAATATTCCCATTATTTCCTAAACCAGTTTATCATACCATCCCAGAAAGCATCACCATGATTAATTGAACCATAATCCCTGTGTTCCTGTACATCAGATTCCTCCATTTCCCGATCCTCCTTGGATCCAAGGTTTTCCGCAGGGGTTTTTCTCTCCTCGTATATTTTCCACCATTTATCCTCTGGTATCTTTTCATAGTCAGGGTAAACTTTAATCTCACCCGGCTCATATCCAGCTCTAATTGTTGCAGGTAATCCGTAGTAATAGATCTTTCTGCCGTTATCATTCTCCGGATTTATAAAATCATAAACATGATGCAAAAGTTTTTCCGTCATAACATAAGCATGTGAAAGTGCAGAACCTAAATCCGAGTTAACCATAGTGTAAACATGTCTACCGTTTGCGTAAATCTCGCAAAGCCCGGTGGCATTAATTCTCCATTCTCCCCATTTATGTTTGGTTCTATTGCTCTGCTTGTATTTGATCTCCCAACAAATCCGGTGAACACCCCGGTCAAGATATGGAACCAATTCTCTCTCCGGATTTACCTCGGTTGAATAATCAAGCCACCATCCAGCAGGTCCACCATTGTTTTTTCCTAGCTGGTGTTCATATCCATCAATACTATAAACCCCATGAGGCTTATCGTTTATGAGGATGTTGAATATCTTATGCACACCATAGAATCTACCATTTTCTGTTCTTCCGTATTTCTTCTTAGCTTCGTCAAGCGTTAAATATTTTTCTTCCATTATATGAGTTTTAAATCAAATCTATTTTTCATTTTCTCCAGCGTTTCATCGGGAACACCGTGGGAATTGATGCCACTGTGTCTATTTTCGATAACCAAGGAATGAACCCGATATCCATATTTTTCTGCTAAATCATAGTATGGCTGCATTTCCCATTCCTGCGTGAATGTGTTTGATACCACTACAGGTGAATGTTCATATGTCATAACAAACTCCATTTCATCCTGACACCATTTATGAGCATCTTTTAACTCCATAGTATTAAATCTGTAATTACCATAGGGATCCATGAAATACATATCAGCTTCTTTGTGACAATAGTCTTTCTCTCCAACTAACATTTTAGCTAATGTTGTTTTACCAGCTCCTGGTTACGGTAGCCCTCGTAAAAGGAAAAGTTCCTTGCGAGGGCTACTATTTTTTAAATTGCTCATCAAATTTTGTTTTATATCTATTTGTTAATATTATTTTTTTATCTTCTATTAAATTTAAAATTTCATTATCTGATAATTTTGGGCAACTTGTTAATTTGTATACAAAATTATTTTTAATGCACCATAACTTAGCAGCTTCCATTTTTAAAATTACAGAGTATGAATTGTGTAATTTTTTTGGTTTAACCTCAACCATATATTTGTCTTCAATTATAAAATCCGCTCTATAAGTCCTGCAAACATCATCATTAAAATATTCTACTGTATATTTTTTATATTCAGCATTTTTCCATTCCAAATTAAACCTTTCGATCACGTTTATCATATATGATAATTCTAGTAAACTTCTAAAAAACCATCCTTTGTACCATCCAGACCATCCATTACCGCTACCTATCGGAGATAATTTACCATACATACCATTTTTTTTACCTGAACTATTAACTGATTGTTTAGCTTTATGCTCGATTAATTTCAAATCTGCAATTTTTTCACCATATTTATCAACCCAACTATCATAGAAAGATTTACCATACATCCCATTATTTTTACCAGAAGTTACGTTAGACATGGTTTTTTTAAAATTAATGGTCTTAGTATATGATTTATCAGCAAGAGACATTTTTAATTTAGCATCTTTGTTGTGCGTTTTATCTTTAAATCCATTTGGTTTTTTTCCAGACTTAACATCATCATTCAATTTTTTCCAACCCCTATCCGGAAAAATAGATGCAGCATTTTTAGCAGAGCATGCTCTACATAATTTATTATGCTTGATAGAATAATTTAGTGAATATTTTTGCTTATATTCCATTCTACAATTACATGAAGGACATTGTTTAAAAAAAGCTTCCATTAGATATTAAATATATTTATATAGTATATATCGTTAAATTCCTGGTAATCCTCTTAATAAAAATAGTTCTTTCATATTAATTCTCCCCTTTCTAATTCCCCTCTCCTATTAAGAAGAGCTAATTCTCTTAGTATTCTTTTTCTCCATTCCCCCTTAGTTATTCTAACATTCTCACAAGACATGTTTATAGTAAAGACCAGCTTCGGTTCCTCAACTTGTACTCTCGTACCAAATAAATCGAACCAGCCGGATCTTACTCTTTTGGTTACTGTCTCTGTTCCCTCGTAAAATTCAGTCCATTCCCATGAATCATATTCACTACAGTCACCCATCAATTGGTACTTAAGGACTCTTCCGTCTATATTAATTTCTCCCATGATTTTTTAATCTAGCAATATATCAAAACTCTTAGGTGCTTTATTTTTTCCACCAAAATAAGGTTTTAGTATAACCCTTATGAAATTCCATTTTGTGGATCTATCAAGTAGCTCCGCATATGTGGTATCTCCTGATGTTACCTTTATTCCATAAAAGTCGTCAAAAATTTGTATCTGATACTTATATTTCTTATTCGCTTCAATGTAGCCCATCGACTTTATTTCTCTTACCCCATTCCTATAGACTATGGTCATTAACTCCAGTCCATTATTCCATCTCCATCCTATTCTTATCGAATTTTTGTGGTGTGTCCATCCATCGGAAAGCCCTACTAACTTATTAGTGTCCTCCTGGGAATCTATAACATATTCAAAATCACCAAGGAAGGAAAAAGATCCTGATATAGATTCTCTAAAAGTAATAGAAGGTATCCATGAACTCCCATGAGATCCTATTTTTATTCTATAGAGCATATTTCTATTTTCTATTTCCTCTGATTGCTGATATCGTACCAACTATAAACGAATATGCTAAATATCCAAGAGGGATTAATTGGGTCCAGTGTTTTTCACCGTCGTTTATAAAATATATTGCTGGTAACAATACGATGCTTAGAGCTATTAAATACAGATTTGCTTTCATTTTATTTTTATTTTAATTGTTAATTTCCTTGGTAGTTTTCGTCCGTGTGGTGATCCTTTGGTAGGGATAAGTGCATTTTTGGTCTTCCCTCCAATGCCTTCAATATTTCATTCAATGAATATGGCTTGTAGTTGTTCCCATCCGCACCAACATCCATAGCTCTCCCCTTGTGTATCTTTAAATGTCCAGGAAGATGAACATGTCCATGCAAATGCGAGTATCCCTTCCCAAGTCCATCCCAGCTAGCTATCGGAAAATGACAACACTCAAATGTGTATTTCTTAGTTTCCTTCCCCTGTGGTACTCGAAGTTCGATAGTTTCAAGTTTATTGACACTAGCAAAAAGATCCTGTACGTTATCTCTGTTATTTTTTATATGATGGTCATGATTTCCCAGAAATAGGTGAATAGTTTTACAGTTTATTCTGTTTCTAAATTCCGAGATAGATTCGATACCACCAAAGCTCCAGTCACCTAGGTGAATCAGTATATCATTTGGTCCTACTGATGCATTAATCTCGTATACTAGTCTGTCATTCATTTCGTTTAATGAATTGAATTTTCTAGTTCCTCTTCCCTCAGGCCAGTGTGAAGTAGCACTACAAATTCCAGAGTGATTGTAATGCGAATCAGATGTCCAGAATATTTTCTGATGTCCTTGTAATATTATTTTCATAGTTTTATATTTTTATATTAGCCCTGGGTGAAATCCAGGTTATTGTTTATAATTTTTATCCATTAGTCCGTTATAAGTAAGAACCCCTATCAGCCAATAGATACTAAGATCCTGGCTAAACATATGTCCCTGGTCCATCTCCACATAATAATGATCCTCCTCCACAATAACTAAACAGTATTCATTGAAAAATCCTCTCCCGTTATCTTCGAATCCATTCTTACATAGGAGTTCTCCAACCTTACCCCTTACCTTATGACTTATTACCTCTTCCATTTCTGACTTTTTTAATGATTCTTTTAACCCTTGAAACCAGACTGTAATATTCAGGCGTTTCAATTCTTCTAACGAAATTAATTTTTTCCTCGTGCTTCAAGTCGTCGAATCCATACCAATTGTTGATATAACCAATAGATTCGGTCAACCCAGAAACCTCTGTTCTTTTTGCAACAAGTTTGATAAACTCGTCAGGAGAGAGTTTGGTGTATTTGTTTAGTGTTTCTATTTTAGGTTTTGAAACCTTGCTATTTCTCTTTTGATTTAATAAAAAGAATGGTACTGGTGTTATCATTATATTTTTATTTTTTTGGGTAATCCTCCCAAAATGGTTTCTGGTAATCTGGTCTTATTTGGTTCCATATGGATTTAGAATAATCCTTACGACTATTATGATCCAATAGATATCCTGCTAATCTGTGCTCCTCCACCAACTCAAAAAACTCCTTGTTATAGGCTTTAAGAACTGGAGAATTTCTATCTAATCTTTCCTCCTCAGTTGGCGTTTGACTTTTGATCTTTTTGATTAATAGATTATATTCAGCCTTTATCGTTGCTTCTATAAAATTAAAATTTGATAGAAGATCCTGCTCAACATTTGTAACCCAGACATCATATTCATCAGGCACATCAACCATCATTGATCTGTAATCGGTGCCTTCTTTTAGACATCTCCAGATATCCAAATTTGAGAATCCGGTTAAAACTCCATGAAGTCTAACATATTCCTCCCCTTTTACTTTTACCCTGCTACCATCTGAGAATCTTATAACGAATCCCTCCTGATTATGTTTTATTATGGATTTTATCTTTTTAAGATCCTTTATTCCATCATATCTTTTGACACATTCGAATCCAGTCCTTTCAGCAACTCTTTTTAATTCATCATACTGTACCTCCCGACCGGAATCTGTCTTAAAAGCAGCTAATAAAACCAATTTTTCATCATCGCCATAGGATACAACGACCCTGTTTTGCGGGTATATAATTTCAAAAAGAAATGTAAACTTCTCGGAGAAAACACTCTTGTAAGTTTCATTTCTCTTTAGTATCTCCTGTCCATAAATAGCAACATCAGAATAGAAAGATCCCTGAGTTGCTAAATGCCATTCCCCGGCATAAAAAAATAAAATCCCTAATGACCCATCAAGTTTCTCAAAAACCTCAAACGGAAGGTTTGGAATATTAGACTCATCGATATTGAAGAACTTTGGAAAAGTCCGTGCTATAAGATTTCCCTCCCCATCAAGAACGGTACCCCTCATGTTCATAGTAACCTCATCCCAGATCCATTCAAATTGGCAATTACGTGAATATTTATAGATTGCAATGGGAAGTTCTTTATGTTGACATTTATCAACCAATCCCTTAGCTATGTAGCTGTTTACTTCTTCAATATTATATCTCATTTTCTTCTAACTTTTTTTCTATATAAGACGCTATACTTATAACCGAATCATCATCTATCCAATTGTATGATTCTCCGTTGAATACTACCGAAAAATCCCCATCTGACCAATCATAGATCGCTTCATCAAAGCTTTCTATAACTATAGTTTGGTTATCTAGATCTTTTAATATTCTGGTCAACTCCTTTGATCTTGAAACATTTCTGTTTCTTTTTGGACCAAAATAGAATCTCTTCCCGGTTGCACCGCTTCTTAATATAAGATCCAGATCCATGTAGTCATCAATGGATTTGTAATTGTCAATGATGTATATTTTGGCAGCTGAAATTAGAGAATTATGAGCAACCCATATTTTACTATTGTTGTCTTGAAAATTCAGATCAGAGTATTCCTTAGTTGATCTTATGTAATTCAATGCTCTATTTTCGGATTCTTGTAATTCCTTATCCATCTCTTGATTTTTATATTGCAAATATAATAAATTCTTTCGAGATATAAAAATAATTTGGAGGATATATAATAAAATAAAAATGTCCATGGTGAATACTAAAATTTATAATTTTCAAAATTACGTAAATGAATCCTACCTAGTTCGGGAATCTGAGTATAATTTGTTGCTTGAAGAATTAGCATCCACACTGATGAAACTATTTGGTGCGCAAACTGCTAAAAAATTAGAGAGAATCTTTGCGGATAAGATTGACAATATAGAGAGTTTTTTTGCTCAAATTACATCAGCAACCGAGAAAGTTCTTATAACCAAATCAGGACAACAATATCTAAGATCCTCAATTGGTGTGGAGATACCAACATCAACAATAAAGTCAATTTTGGATTTAGCATTAGCTGGTAAGATTACCAAATCTAATATGGATGAATACCTAAATTTACTACCTGAAAAATTCCATAATGGTTCAAATTTTAGAGGAAATATTGAGAAGTTGTTGGATGGTATAATAACTAGGCTTGAAAATGGTGGTGGTAAAATAGCCACAAAAACAGCAAATAAAACATCCACTAAACCGGTAGCATCCACTGCGGGAGCGATTGGCACGGGTTCATTTAAAATGGCTGGGGGGGATGAAAGTTTTAAACTTGCGGGTTGGCTTGACCAAAAATTTTACGAGTCTAAGGGTAAAAGGCATAGTGTAATAACAGACGACATCTTTAATAAAATGTTACCAGAAACAAAGGAATATCTTAAAATCTTATATAAAAGAATGAAGGAGATTTTACCAGATAATCCAAATAGCAGGGAAATAGTAAAAACAGACAGGGATGTGGTTGACGCGGTAACAAACAACTATTGGGGGGGTTTTAATAGGCCAAATGAAATAATTAAGAAATATATGAATGAAAGAGGTAAAACCACAGCTTTTCCGATCCCTTCAAAATCAGTTGAAGATAATCTAAATTCCATATTTCCTACAGATGGTAATAGTATGTATGCGAATGGGAAGAATTTTTGGTCATCCACAAAATAATTGCATATTATGAAACATGTAATGACATTAACACAATATGAGGGTTTACTTGAAAAATCCGACCCTGAATTTGACCCTGAAGATGATAAATTATATCCACACAGAAAACGCACTAAAGATGAAGAGAAAAGAAGTAATGATTATGAGGAAGAGGGTGGAATTAAAAATGAACCAGCGGGAGTATCGGTTAATGGGTTCTATAATCCAAAGGATAAACATAAAATTTTAACAATTCTAGAAATTGGAACCGCTTTTATTCCTTTCGTCGGGCCTTTACTTTCCACTAGTATTGCATTATATGATGCCAAATTATACTATAATGAGGGGGATAAAAAAACAGCAGGATTGATTGCACTCTTTTCTTTGATTCCAGCTATTGATGGATTAGCAAGTAAAGTGGGACTATCCAAATGGGGACAAAAAGCTCTGGGGGAAATTGGAAAAAAAATATCACTCGGTAAAAAATTACAATCCGCTGAATTGGAAGTTGTGAGCAAAATTACACAGCATAGAAAATTGATACAGTCGGAAATGAAAAAAATTGGAGAATCAGCAACTATTAAATCTGGGACTAAAGCGGCTAAGGGAACTTTAAAAAAACAAGGTGTAGCAAAATCATTTAAAAACGTAGCTAAACCAATCGCAGCATATGGAGCTGCCGGTGTTGGATATTCTAAGGGATATGACCATGCACAAAAAGATACACCAAAAACTAAATCGGAATCTGAAGGGTATGATTGGGATTTAGTAAAAATTTCTTTTGGTAGCAATGGAACCAAGGAAGATAACAAGTTATTAAATCAATCTTGGGATAAAGGATGGAGACCTGGTAATATCGTACCAAGAGAATTCCAAACAAAACAATATCAAAATCAATATTCTCAGGAATCTCAAAATATAAAAAAGCTACAACAATTAGTGGCTCAAAACCAAAAGAGATAATAGCATATTCCCGCTACCGTTGAATTGCTGTAACATTCTCACTATTCACCAAATTAAAATCTTTTCAAAACGTAGACTTTTTTGCTCGATCTTGTATAAGCAGTGTATTTGATTCGGTTTCTCTCAACCACATTATAGTTCTGATCTATATCATCCTCCAGCACAAAAGATGTGTTATAAGTACTCCCCTGCGATTTATGCGCGGTGATGCAATACCCAAAATTTACATCAGCAAAGTTTCTTAGAAAATCATAATAGTCAATCCAGCTTTTGTCCCTGCCCTTCTTTTCTATGGCCTTCAGCTTAAGAAGATTTGCTATTTTGGAAAATTCAGCTTCGCTATCCTCGTGCAGTATTTCTATGGAGGTTTTTTCAATTTCGTCCTCATCGTCAAGATACGTAACTACCGCATCATAGAACTTGAGTTTCACCTCTATAGGTGGCAAGAATGTTTTTAGAACCATATTCATCTCCTTTATTTTGGTAGACTCAACTGAGAACTCATCGTTCGTATTAAATAATACAAGATTTCCCTGTATTATAACAGGGGAATTGGCAATTAGTTTTTCACCAACAAGTATCTTGGTTCTACATTCATCCTCGCCAAATATGATCCTTCTAACAATGTTATTCATACTGGAAACGGTCTTGTTTCTCCATGCTATAATCTTACAGTATTCTGAATCACCTTTGAATTCTTCGGATTTAAAATATTTGGCAAGTATATCACCAAATCCCTTCCTTGTTTCACCATCATTAAGGTTTAGAAATTCAACACCCTCACCAAGTGAATTTAAGGAGGTGACAGGATTAACCGGATTTCTTTCCGACCAAAGATCTTCCCGGATAAGTACAGATGCATCTATGATGGCATTACCTTCCTTCTGTCTCATTATCTTTTTGAGTTGCAGTGTTTTTATCCCGTAAGAATCTGCTAACTCGTCTCTAAATGGAATGCAATCAGGTTTACCAACTGGGGGTATCTGTGCAGGATCTCCCATACATATAATCTTTAGCTTGTCTCTATATTTTAGGATCTCGTGAAAAAGATCATCATTAAGCATGGAAACCTCATCTATAATTAGAAGCTTAATTGAGTTGATCTGTGGTTTGAAGTTTTTTTCCTGATTCACAAAAACTTGTTGTCCGTCATTGGTTATCTTCTCAGTTAGACCAAGAAGTTTATGTATGGTTTGAAAAGTAACTCTTGGATTTCTTAGATTGCTAGTTTTTTTTATAACACGAACCGATTTATTAGTTGGTCCGGTCACAGCAATTTTATACCAAGCACTCTTGGGATGAACCACCTCCAGAATGTATCTAACAAGAATACTTATACAGAAGGTCTTACCTGTACCTGCCCATCCTTTGAGGACATAAACATTCTCATCATCCCTGTCGCATATAAAGTCCCTTAATTCCTCAAAAGCTTCCTTTTGGTCAGAATTAAGAACATCTACATCAACTATTGGTTTTTTCTTTTTCTTTGTGGTCATTATATTGGTAGTTTAATCTTACTAAGTAGATTGTTAGAAACGTGTGTGTAGATTTCGGTAGTCTTTGAGGAGGAATGCCCTGCTATTTTTTGTATTATCCTTAAATCTGTACCCGATTCAAGTAGATTAGTAAAGGAAGAATGTCTTAGAGTGTGTATTGATGAATTAGAATCTATATATTTTTTGTAGATTTTTTGACAACTACCTATTGAATACTGTATTGAATTTTGACCATTGAATAAAAATTGATTTGGTTTATATTGTTGGTAATACACCCTGAGTATTTCTAGGACGTTTTGGGAAAGAGGTACAATTCTGTCCTTTCTCCCTTTTGCGTTTTTAATATGAATCAACATCCTTTTAGAATCAATATCCTCAATTTTTAAATTAACAACTTCCGACACCCTCAATCCTACTGAGTATGTTAAGGTTAGTATTGTTTTGTGTTTTAGGTTTTTTATCTTTGAAAGCTGCTGTTTGATAAAATCACCATCAATAACTCTAGGTAGTTTCTTTTCTGCTTTGGGTCTTTTGAATGAGACTTTGTCGTATTTTTTACATAATACTTCTCTATATAAAAACTTAATAGCATTGATTACTTGATTTTGTTGTGATACTGAAGTGAAGTTATAAGTTTCCAAGTAAGATTGAAAATCAGAAGAATTACAATGTATAATTTGTTTATCACCTAGACTTTCTAAAAAATGCTTTATATGGGATAAGTAGTTGTCTCTTGTTCTAGACGAGTAGTTTAGATATATAAACTTTCCTTCGCAAATCTTTATAATTTTTTGATTTTTCATAATATAACTTATTGATAATTGATGTTTTATAAAAAGTTGCGTATATATAATAGTTATCTTCAATTGCTACATTTGCTTATTTAAGTACATATCGTCATTGTAAAACCTGTGTAATGTTTTTTTATAATCAACAAAATCAGATTGGTTTTCATCAATGTTTGTATTTAATTCTACACACTTAAATTTCTTTTTGCAATTACCATGGTAATAGTTTTTACCAATTTCCAATTTATTAACTTTCATTTTAATTTATATTTTCATTATTACACAATTCATCAACATAAAAAGAAACTTCTTTAGTGTTGTTCTTTTCAACTCCTTCTGAACCTCCAATAGTTATGCTATAATCATACTTTTGGCAATGTGCAATTACTTGAACTTCTGCATCCATATTATAATCAAGAAGTTCCTTAATTAGATTTTTTACTGTCATATTGTTTTGTTTTAAAACCCGCAACTGAAAGATAACAGCGGGTATAAAAAATGGCTACTATCGGCATTTTTGGATTGGTTATTTATTAATTTATAATTCGTTAATTTTTGTAATGTTTTGGTAAGTTCTACGCCACTTCTTATACACGCAGTCCGTTAGCAGTAATGCCTTAGTCGTATAAATCATTCAGCAAGTCAATTATATTTTGAATGTCCTCAAATCTAATTCTCATACACTCTGAATCATCAGTTGAATTTCGATATAGTATCTTTGTTATTTCATTTCTGCGTTTGGCACTACTGCTAACATCGGTTTTGTTCAATGCGGGTTTTTCTGCTTCATTCAAATTTTCTTTTTCCATTGTAATTTATTTTTAAGTTGATAATTTCGTTTTCATAATCCCGCACTAAACAAAGCCGAGAATCGTTAGGCGATATATTAACCCAACCTGTCTTTAATAATTCCGTTTATCTTTTCAATGAAAATATTACGCATATAATCATAATCACATTTTTCTCCTGCAAACTCGTCAGGTTTTTCAATTTTAACTAATTTGTCTAATAACCAATACTGTTCAGCCCATTCCATAAATTCTTGACCTACTGTTGGTTTTTCTTTAATTTCTGTTCCTGCTTCTAAAATACTCATAATAAAATACATCGCCTAACATCAGTTTGTAGCAAGCGTGGCTTTAGGCTTTATCCAATCGCTTGCGTGTTTTTTAATACTTGTTTCTAATCCGAAAATTTACGCTTCTATTCCACGCCTGACTACAAGCTGAATAACGTTATAGCCAATGCTAAAGACCCTCTTCATGATTAAGTTGCTTGCTGACTAAAACTGCTTCGTGTCCGTAATATCCATTATGTGCATTATAGGCAACGAATTGAAGTAAACCCTCGCTTGTTTCAAGATTTACAAACATTGCCCCACCGCTATCCAAATATTCCAATTCTTCAATCTTTTTATTATTCAAGGCATTATCAACAATTGCCAATGACTTTAATTCCGCACCAATAAATTCTTTGGTTTCATCGTTGGTGATTATACATCCAAAATTTTCACAACAAGATTGACCGTTGCTAATTCCAATTTGGATAGTTTGTAAATCCGTTATGATTTGGAAACCTTCAAATGATTGCCAATCGTCTTTTGTTTTTTTGAAGGTTGTTTCTTCAATTCTTAAAATCTTTTCCATTTTTTATATTTGTTTAATTGTTAATAATTCCATTAAAAGCACTGGCTATAACAGCACCTTAGCGTCAGTTTTTGGCTATTAGTATTGTGGTAAACTTGAACATTTCGGTAAGCCAAAAACCGAACGCCAAGCTGCAAATCGTTAGCAG
>Ga0075163_10000149_pt1 | contig 80222 bp, 108 predicted proteins | sample JI1023141ADNA_FD_71478 | JGI IMG/M metagenome (GOLD analysis project Ga0075163, IMG submission 71478) | Wastewater effluent complex algal communities from Wisconsin, to seasonally profile nutrient transformation and Carbon sequestration -... | ecosystem: Engineered > WWTP > Effluent > Algae... | reverse complement strand
CCGTGCTCTCCCGCTCGGTAGACCTGCACTTCCGCGCCATCGACCCCGAGGACATCTTGGGCCGGCTGGTGGCCATCTGCCAGGCCGAGCAGATCGGCGCCGAGGTGGAGGCCCTGCGCCTGGTGGCACGTCGAGCAGGTGGCGGGATGCGCGATGCCATCATGTCGCTGGACCGCCTGCGCCTGGCTGGGCCCGTGACCGTGGCCGGCTACGAGGCCCTCTACGGAGTCGGCATCGCTGCGCCGTCCTACCTGGCCGCCATCAGCGCTGGGGACCTCCCCGGTGCCCTGGGCATCGCCTCCGCCTACGCCAGCGGGACCGGTGGGCCAGAGCTGCTGGTGGACGAGGTGCTGGAGCTGCTGACCGAGCGCATGGCCGCCGGCACCGACGTGCGCACCGCCGTGGCCGCCACCCGCAAGCTCTGGGAGGTGCGTGCCCAGCTGCGCTCCCACCCCCTCGGCGCCCGAGCTGCCATCGGCGCGGTGACCGCCCAGCTGATGGAGGCCCTGGGCTCCAAGGTGGCGCACATCCACGGGGAGCACCCCAGCACCCAGCCCGCCCCGATCGACCTGGCCGCCGTGCTCGGCCGGAAATAACGCTTGCGCTTTCGTAAGCCTTGCCCTTAGGATGACCCCATGACCACCATCACCCCCGACACCCACCCGGCCGAGGTTCGCCGGGCCCCGCTGGTGCCCGCCTCGCGGTGTGGCATCCACGGGGACCCCACCTACGAGACCGGCCGCTGCGCCAGCTGCGACCGTGCCTACCGCAACGCCCTGCTGGACCTCATCGAGACCGGCAGCGCCACCGTGGCCCACCAGGCCGTGGTGGACGCCCGCCACCACTGGGAGCTGCTGCCTGACTCCGTGGAGCTGCGCCAGTTCCGGGCCGACTACACCACCGTCGCCGCTCGGAGGCTCCCATGACCGGCACCATCTGCCCCGCCTGTGAGGAGCACCACATCCACCCCGTGCCCCGGGGCGCCGAGTACCCCACCGGCTGGGGCTGCGAGAGCTGCGGAGCTGGAGGCCGAGACGCCGAGCTGGGCGACTACCCCTGCCCCGCCGTCTCCGTCAACGGCTACCGCTGCGAGCGCGTGGCCCACCCCGTGGACCGCATCGCCCACCGGGCCATCCTCACCAACGGCACCCAGCTGGTGGAGTGGGAAGATGGCCAGACCGCCACCAGCCCGCTGGTGACCTCATGAACGCCGAGGAGCTGGAGGTCGCCATCCAGTACGGCTGGGAGCAGGCCGCCGCCAACATCTACCACCAGACCGGCTACCGGGCCACGCCCGAGGAGGCCCGAGACATGGGAGCCGTGTCTGCCATGATCCAGAAGCTGCTCCGGGCACGCCTGGACACCGAGCAAGCCATCATCATCGCCCCGCACCGCTGGCTCGACCGCATGGAGGCTGGGCGCCCCATCGAGAGCCTCTACGGGATGGAGATTCACCGCACCAACGACACCGACCGGGTGCGCATCGCCTTCGGCGTGGAGCCAACATGATCCAGACCATCACCCCCACCAAGGAAGAGACGCTGGCCATGCGCCAGCTGCGAGAGCTGACCAAGACCCAGACCATGCTGCTGGGCGCCGCCGCCACCGACGACGTCACCTGGGCCCGAGCCACCAACCAATCCCACGCCCCGAGCTACCGCCTCTGGCTGACCCCGCACAAGCACAAGCTGGTGACCAAAACCGTGAAGCGCCTGGGGGAGCTGGAGCTGGTCAAGCGGACCTACTCCACCCACACCACCGGCACGGGCTACGTCACCCCCACCCGCCTCGGCTGGCTCTACCTGGCCGAGCGCTCCCACCTCCAGCTCTCCGCCCAGGAGGCCCACAACCGCTACGAGGGCTACGCCTGCCCTGGCTGCACCCGCCACATCGCCAAGTGGGACCTCATCCGCAAGACCGGTCGAGGCTGGTGCTGCTCCGTCTGCACCATGCGCCCCCTGGACGAGGAAGCCCGCACCACCAGGAGCCACCCATGACCTGCCCCCACGGGGAGCCAGACCCCAGCTGTTGCATCGACTGCCTGGAGGGACCCCCTGCCAAGGTCGCCCCCAACCTGCTCATCCGCTACACCGAGCTGGGCTGGTGCTGCGAGGACTGCGCATCTGCCCCACCCCCCTGGAAGCCACCCCGGCTCTAGCACCCATCCATCCCCCACCACACGTAACCACGCCAGTAGTTTCCTACCCATGCCCGAGCCAGACCCTGTAGACCAAGCATGGGCCGACGTGGCCGCCAACCTGGACACCGCCCCTCAGGTGCCCCAGTACCTCACCGTCAAGGACGTGTCCCGCCTGGTGAGGGTCCACCCCGACACCGTGCGCACCTGGGCCAAGACCGGCTCCCTGCGAGGGACCAAGGTCCCAGGCCAAGGGCTCTGGCGGTTCGCTCGCCAGGACGTGCTCGACTTCATGGCCCTGGGGCGCCCAGCTCCACCCGAGTGCCAGCACTGTGGCTGCACCGGTCATCTCCCATCCGCCTGACGTAGGAATAGACCCATGCTGACTCCCTACGACGAGACCGAGCTGCGGCTGATCTACGTGGTGCTGGTGCTGCTCACCGCCATGGTGACCACGGCGCTGCTCACCTACACCGACCTGCGCCGGTACGAACGACCGGGCCACCGCCCGGCCGCCTGGTGGCTCTCGCACCTGCGCCGCCGGCTGAACGTCCTCACGCTCTGCGCCACCGTCCTGGCCACCGCCTGGGCAGCTGCGTGGGCTCTGTCGTGAGCGCTCTTGACGTCCACCGCTTCTGGGTGGGCGAGCCCTCCCCGATGGGCTACTTCACCGCCAACGCCATCCGCTCGACCATGGGTGAGCACGTACTCCAGGACTGGGGCGCCAACGTGTTGCCCGTGCTGAGTGAGGCCCTGGGCTCCGACGCCGCCGCCAAGCTGACCCAGGACCCTGACCCCCGGCACATCTCCAACGTGGTGCGCTACGTGCTGCTGTACCGGTTCGGGGGGCTCTGGCTCGACCACGACGTGCTTCCCCTCATGGACATGCGCTCCCCGTCGGACAGGCACCCGTGGACCGCTGGGTTCCGAGCCCCGCGCTACAGCCGGGAGGGCTGCGCAATGTTCTTCCCTGAGCCGGGCCACCCCATGCTGGTGGACCTGCTCAACGCTTCCATGGAGGAGCCTGAGCTGGAGGAGATCCGCACCGGAGGCTCCGCCGCAACGAGGGTTGTTCCCCGGAGGCTCCTGACGAGCCCTGCCCGCTCGGGCTCGCACGTCCTGACCGAGGTGGGCCAGCGCTACCCCACGGTGCGCATCGAGGACACCGTACTGCCCTACGACTCCAAGGGGCGCCTGGTCAACCGCCGCCGGCCGATGGCCGTGCATCTCTGGGAAGGCTCCCGCCCATGACCACCCGCCCTCTGGCCATCATGGCGCTGGGTCTCTTCGGCGCCGCCGCCCTGGTGACCGCCGCCGCTCTGACCAACGAGGCAGTCGGCTCCGTCGGCAGGCATGGCGGGGCTAGGTGGGTCAGGTTTCGCCGCGGACCACGAACAGCCGACCTACAACGCTGCCGGCCGCTGGCCCGCCAACGTGATCCTGGGCCACCACGACGAGTGCATCGAGGTGGACACCTGGGAGTGCCACCCCGCCTGCCCCGTGGCTGCCCTGGACGCCCAGGCCGGCAAGGGCGGCGCCAGCAGGTTCTTCTACTGCCCCAAGACCTCCAAGGCCGAGCGCAACCGGGGCATGGCTCCGGGCAGCACCAACACGCACCCCACCGTCAAGCCCATCGCCCTCATGCGCTACCTGGTGAAGCTGGTGACCCCGCCCGGTGGGACCGTGCTGGACCCGTTCGTGGGTTCCGGCACCACCGCCATCGCCGCCTACCTGGAGAGCTGCCCCGTCATCGGCATCGACCGAGACGACGACGGCACGCACCTGGCCATCGCTGCCCAGCGCCTCATCGGCCACGGAGCCACCCCCACCATCGCCGCCCGTGGGCTGCCCCAGCTCATGGACTGGCTGACGTGGCCACCCCGACCTGACGTAGGGAGTACCACATGAGCAAGAAGAAGCCCACCAATAGAGCTGCCAACCGGCGCGCCACGCCCTCCCGCAAGGCCCAGGAGCGTGCCGAGACCGAGGCCCAGCGCAACGCCATGCTGCGCCTGCTCATGCACGCCGTCGACAAGGCCGGCGGGACGCTGATCGTCACCGTGGAGGACCACGCGGCCATGCCCTTCAACGCCGAGCTGCGCTCCACCACCCGCTCCGAGGACGGCGCCCAGGTGCTCACCCTGGTGAAGCCCGCTCCCCGTGACATCGAGGTGAAGTACGCCTCGGGGCCTCCGGGCTCCACGTTGCCCCCCGGGCTCCAGGCCGCCATCGACTCCGTCAAGGAGACCGAGCGGGCCGCATCACCGCCGCCGGCCGCCGCCCTCGCTGCCCGGCCCATCCGCACCAGGTGCTGACCATGGCCGACAAGCGCATCCCCACCCCCGCACAGGCTCAAGCGCTGCGCCGCCTGGAAGGGCGGGAGACCCACCACATCCATGAGAGTACGGTGGACGCTCTGCTCTCCCGGAAGTGGGTTCGGCGCTCTACCCCCGCCCAGCGCATCCGAGAATACGACTACCGGCTCGTCCGCATCACCGCCGCCGGCCGCCGAGCCTTGCACCGGTACGACTGCGCCGAGGAGGAGGTCTGACCATGGCCAACAAGCGCATCCCCTCTCCCGCCCAAGGCAAGGCTCTGGCCGTGCTGGAGACGTTCGACCCCACCCCCTGCACCACCCGCAAGCCCAACCCCCGCCGGCTGGGCTCCGAGGCCATCCACATCTCTGGGACCGTGGCCCGCACGTTGGAGCTGGACGGCTGGGCGCGCCGTTCCAAGCCACACGAACACGCCACCCACTGGGACGTCCGCATCACCCTGGAAGGGCGCCAGGCCCTGGACCGCTGGAACCACCGCCGCGCCCAGCTCGACGCCAAGGCCGGTGCCGTGCGCGCCCTGGCCGAGGCCACCAAGGTCGACCGCTGGGAGCTTGGGGCCGGCGCCGAGCCCGTCTTCGTGACCCCGGCCGGCGATGGCGTCTACTTCTCGGAGCTGGGCCACCGCTCCGTCCCTCCGGTACTCGCTGCCCGAGCCCGTGCCGCTCTCACCAAGCTGATCCAGGAGAAGACCCCATGAGCCACGACCACACCCCATCGCGGAGCTACGCCACGATCGAGCTGCGCAAGACCCGCGGCCGTCAGAAGTTCCGCTGGCGCCTGCGCACTGTTGGCCGAGCCACCCAGGGACCCGAGGAGAGCTACACCAGCCCCACCCACGCCCTGCGCATGGCCAGGAGGGGGACCGGCTTCGTGCTCGACTACGCCGACCTCTCCGACCCCGCCTTCGTGAAGCTCTGTGGCCACAACCCGTACTACGCCATCGAGGTGGTGGGCTGGAGCCACAAGCAGGCCGCCACCGTCTTCGGGGAGGACGACCTGGAGGCCGCCGCCCGCCTCCGGGAGATGGACGAGCTGCCGCCCTTCCCCTTCCCTCTGTGAGCGCCGGGGAGGACCACCCGCTGCCGAGCCACCCAGAGACGCTGCGACGGCTCCACGCACGCCTGGAGCCACGCCACATCGAGCTGCTCCAGGCCCTGGCTGACGCCGGCAAGCCCAGCACCACCGCCGAGCTGGCCGAGGCCCTCGGCCGCAAGACCCAGCGGAGCGTCTCGGCCCTCGCCTACGCCCTGACCGCTCGCTACCTGGTGATCCACACCCCCACCCAGCGCAACAAGGCCGACCAGGTGCCGGCGCGCTGGGCCCTCTCCACCCGGGGCGCCGCCGTGCTCCGCATCCACCACGACTCTGCCTGACGTAGGAACCCCACCATGAAGCAGAACGCCACCACCGCCGCCCAGCTCCGAGCATGGAAGGACCGGGCCAAGACCCTGCGCCGCCAGCGTGACGAGGCCCGCCGCCTGCTCGACCAGTCCGAGGAGGCCCAGAGCGAAACCGAGGTGAGCAACACCCTGCTGGCCGCCAAGCTGGCCGAGCTGGAGGTGAGCCACACGGGCCAGGCCACCATCATCCGAACCCTGAGCAACGACCTCCGCCACGCCCGGTCGGAGCAGCGCAACCTCGCCATCGACCTTGACCAGCTCCGCCGCGCCAAGGATGCCAGCGAGGCCCTGGCCCAGGCCGCCGCCGCTGACCAGGCCGGCACCATCCGGGACCTGCGCGTTGACCTCCGCCGAGCCACCCACGTCAACGTCGAGATGCCCGGGGGCATCTACGCCGTCCAGGACCACTTCGACGCCCTGAACGCCCAGGAGCGCACGCCCAACTTCGGCGGCATCCTGCCCACCGACCTGCTGGGCGACGGGCCCCAGCGCACCCACGACCTGCGGGACATCGACCCCCAGCCCAGCGTCCACGAAGCATCGAGCAGCGAGCGTCTCAACTGGTTCGCCCGCAAGGCCCAGCGCACCGAGCTGCTCGACCTGCTGGAGGCTGCCTGGGGCATCATCGCCAACGCCGGCCCCATCGAGGTGGGCCCGCCCACCGCCACCCCGGGCTGGTCCGAGGCCGCCCTGCGCTTCCGAGAGGGCTACCACGACCTGCTGGGCCGCCTGTACCCCTCGGAGCCCACCGACTCCGAGCTGCTCGACTCTCGCGCCGCCCAGGCCCTGGCCGAGTACCAGGAGCGCACCGGGCTGACCGACGAGCAGGTGGCCGCCCTGACCGCCCGGGGGCTGCTCGACGCCATCGACGCCCCGCTGGCCGACTCCACCCCCGAGGAGCTGGCCGCCCTCGCTGCGCTGGCCGAGGAGCTGGCGCCCCTGCGGGACTACGAGCCCATGTCCACGCCCGCCGGCATCGTCACCCAGGACACCGAGACCGGCGAGGTGGTGAGCGGTACCAGCGCCCCCTACGAGGCCGCCACCGTGCCCATGGTCGACCCAGAGCTGGAGTTCCAGGTGGTGGCCGCCAACCCGATGGACGCCATATACATCCCCGAGGAGGAGGGCGCCGAGCTGCGGGAGGGTGAGAGCTGGGAGGACATGAACGAGCGCCACGCCGCCTACGCCCAGACCTCGGCCATCGGCACGCCCAGCATCGGCACCGATCGCATGGAGCTGGTCACCGAGCGGGTGGCCACCTTCGCCAAGGACCAGGACACCTACCTCCGTAGCCTCGCCGCTCTGCCCACCCCGTGAGAGGCTCCCGCCGCAAGCGCACCCTGTCGAGCGTGGCCGGCGGGTGGAAGATGGCCATGCCCTGGACCGAGCGGGGCGGCCACGCCATCATGATCTTCAACACCGGGGACCGGCACCTGCCCTTCCGCTGGTGCGTCTGGGCCCTGCCCCACCGCAAGGGCCAGCGCCCCGTGGAGCGTGGGGACGCCGAGACCAAGCGCCTGGCCGAGAGCCAAGCACAACAAGCCATCGCATACAGGAGAAGGTAACGACGTGGCACGATACAAGCCCAAGACCACCGTGGGTAAGCAGGTGGCCAACCTGGCCGAGATCGCCAAGGACGACGACGGCACCGGCTGGGGGGTGAAGCTGCCCGGAGGCTGGCTGCCCACGCTCTCCGTGGACCAGGGAGCCATCTCCGAGGCCCCCACCGTGAAGCTGCGGCGCGAGGCCGGCGACACCTACGACGCCGTGCTCCGCCACGTCGACAAGGTCACCGAGTTCGGACGCCTGGCCGACGAGCCCACCCAGGCCGTGGTCGCCGCTGCGCTCGCCGGCTGGGCCCGAGAGCTGCTGGCCACATGAGCCCGACCATGGAGGACGTCTCCGCCGCATCCAACGGGGGATGCATCCTGGGCGGAGCCATCACCACCGTCGTGACCCTGTTCTTCGTCCTCGGGCTCGCCCTGGGCCGCTGCACCGCCCCCGACGTCACGACCGAGCAGCGCAAGACCCACGCTGCCGTCTGCGAGCTGCTCGACCAGGTGGGCGCCGACACCGACGACGGCACCGCCAACGAGTTCTGCCCGTGAGCGACCGCCCCGGCCCCCTCGGCGTCATCATGACCGCCATGCCCGGCCGACACGCCGAGGCCCTGGCCGTTCTGGGAGCCCTGCGAGAGGCCGGCTGCCTGCGCTCCACGCCCGCCGACTGGCCGCCGGTACCGCCCGATGGGGTGGTGGTGGCTGACGTGCGACTGGTCGACTACCTGGACTCCAACGGCTCCGCCATGTTCGGCATCCGCTACGACGATTCGATGTCCTACACCCAGGCACTCGGGCTCTTCACCATGGCCAGCGAGACCGTGCTGGCCACCTGGAGAGCGAACAAGCCGACGTGAACGCCCCCACCACCGACGAGCTGCACCCCTCCACCAACGTGGTGCTCTTCTCCCCCGCCTGGAGCGCCCGCCCCGTCTTCCACCGCTTGGGCTACCACTTCGATGACGATGCGTCTCCGGCGCACCTTGAGCGCCTGGAGGTGCCCGAGGGATTCGACGTGACCGTGGTTTCCACCCCGTGCGGCTCCATCGTGCGGGCCAACTGGTGGCTGGAACCCCGCAACCGTGGCATCCCCACGTTCTCCGCCACCTACGAGCACCCGTTCTCCATCGTGGAACTACGGTTGGACCAGGCCGCCTCGTTCGGGCGCCCCTGCCGCCGCTGTTTCGACGTTCCCGCCGCCGATGACGTAGGACCACCATCATGACCGACCTCCAGCCCTGCTCCCCGTGTCGAGAGGGCAACCACGACACCTGCGAGGCCACCGGAAACCCCTTCTGCGGGTGCCGCAAGGCCAACCACAACGGAGCCCTGGCCGGCCCGGTGGTGGCACCCATCTCCGAGGTGCTCGCCGCTGGCCAGCGCGCCCCCCGCCCAGTGGTGGCCGAGGTGGCCGCCCAGCCCGCCCCGGCACCGGGGCCCGTGGCCGCACCCGCCGCGTCCATCTCCGACCTCGCCGGCTCCATCTCCGACCTGGTGCTGGCCCAGCTGGCTCCGGTCCTCGGCACCGACGAGCTGCCCCAGCTTGACGACCTGGAGGCCGACGACGAGCCCGAGGCCGTGCTGATCGACATTCCAGACCGAGGGCAGGCAGGGTTCTCCGAGCCCGCCGCCCCGGCTCCGGCGCCGACCCCTACGGCACCGGAGGCCCCCGAGGATGATGCGACCTCGGGGGCAATCTCGCCCCCCACCTACGTCTCCATCCCCATGGTGGCCGAGCGGGACCCCTCGCTCTACGCCAGCGTCTGGGACTCCGACCAGGCCCATTTCGCTGAAGAGCTGCCCGCCGTGGGCTACGACCCCGACCCCAACCAGGACGCCATCGAGGACGCCCAGGAGCCCGAGCACACCTACGCCGGCACGCCCGAGGAGCCCTACGCCTGCGCCTGCGGGGCCAACCCCGGCACGCTCAACAAGCTGGGGAGCCACCTGGGCATCACCGCCGACGTGGACGCCATGGCCGAGCTGGGCAAGGCCGCCGTCCCCAACCAGCTCGCCCAGAGCGATACGCTGCCCGTGGATACGCCAGCCCCCGAGGGCCAGCCCGATGGCATCGACACCGCTGGGCTGGCCCTTGACGGCTCCCGGGCCAATGTGCCGACCATCGAGGCCGAGTACCTGGACGAGCGCACCGGCACCATCATCGGGCTGGTGGTGGCCAACGGCTGCCTGGTGGAGGTCCACCAGGAGGGCGAGGGCACGTTCATCACTTTCACCCGGGATGACCGCACCGCCGGCCCCTACCCAGTGGCGGAGCTGCCCGAGGCCACGCCGATCATCACCTACCTCTGCTCTGTGGAGCCCCTCTCCCCCGAGGGCATCACCAAGGCCCTGGAGGATCTGCCCGAGCCCGAGACCGCCATCGTGGGAGCCCCCGAGCCCCGCACCTTGGCCGAGCTGGAGACCTTCGGGGAGCCCACCCCCGAGGACGCCGACGTGCGCTCCATGGCCCTGGTGGCCGACACCGTGCGGAGCGCCTTGGAGGCCGACGAGTTCGGAACCTCCAACATGCTCGCCGCCACCACCCCGTGGCGCCTGGTGCTGGTGAACGGGGACACCGGCATGGTCTGGGAGGCCCTCTACGACGACGACCAGCTCCCCACCGAGGTGGCCGACAACCTGCTGGAGCACTTCGGCTTCGCCCCGTCGCCCATCGACGCCGAGCATCCTCCGGTCCCCAGGCCGTCACCGCCCCCTGTCGCCTCCCACTCGGGAGCGAGCATGGCGTCTCTGGCCCGCACCTCCACCGAGCGCCCCACGCGCATCCAGGTGGCCCGCATCGCCACCGAGTGCTCCAGCTGCCTCCAGACCATCGAGCCCGGCGAGACCATCGGCTTCTTCTCCGGGGCCGGCTGGCGCCACCTGAGCCACGCATGAAGCTCGACCTGAGCGCCGCCATCGACCAAGCCATTACCGCCGCCCTGGCCAAGACCGGGTACACCGATCCGGGGGTGGCCGCCATCTCCGCCGAGCGCGCCCGGGTGCTCGGCCAAGGCCGCTGGACCACTGAGCACGACCGCACTCAGCACACCCACGGGGAGCTGGTCGACGCCGCCATCTGCTACCTCATCGGCCACGGTGCCGACAAGGACCGGGCGCCCTACGAGAGGGCGCCAGGACGCTGGCCCTGGGACGCCGAGGACTTCCGCCCGGGTGACACCGGCAACATCGACGCCGACCGTCTACGGGACCTGGAGCGAGCCGGCCAGCTCATCGCCGCCGAGATCACCCGCCTGAGCACATCCGCTGGGCTGCTGCCCCTGGAGGGCGAGCAGGCATGAGCTTGCTGCTCCACGCCGACAACGCCCCGGTGAGCGACGACGCTGCCTACGAGGACGCCGTGCGCCTCTCGCTGGAGCACACCATGCGCCAGGCCCGAGCACTCCAGCAGCGCTACCTGGCCCTGCCCATGTCCATGGCCCCCATCGTCAACCGGCTCTTCCCCTCCGAGGTGCCAGAGTGGTCCGAGGGATTCTGCTACGCCCCGGGCTCGCACATCCCCCACGACGGCAAGGTGGTGGTAATCTGCCTGCTCAACAAGGGCCACGCTGGGCCCTGCGGCGGAGCCGAGGAGATGCGGAGGGTACGCCGAGACCCCATGGCCCTGGCTCACTCCCCGCTCCCCAAGGCGTGGCTGACGGACCCCAAGACCTCCAGAGCCGATGCCGCCATGTTCCCGGGCCAGGTGACCATGGACACTGGAGCGTGAAGACCGTGCTGCGCTGCCCCGACTGCGGCCACGGCGTCTACCGCCACGCACCTGCCGACAAGGACAACCCCGTCCCTTCCAGGAGAAGCCGCCGTGGCCACCCCGAGGCCGGCTGCTCCGTTCCAGGCTGCACCTGCAAGCTCACCCGGGTGCCCGGTGGCTGACGCCGAGCTGGTCCACACCGGCGACGAGATGGCCGCCGTGCTCTCCCAGGGCCGGGACCTGGCCGACCGCCTGACGTCCACCCACGCCACCGTCTTCGCCGGCTCTGCGGGCGTGCGGGACCTCTACGTGGACGTGTTCCGAGAGCTGATTAGCGAGGCCGAGACCGTCCCTGGCTACGGGACCGCCATGGCCCTGCTCATCGAGCGCTACGCCTTCGTCTGGGCTACCCAGAAGGCCGCCGACACCCAGGAGAGCCCCCTGTCGGCCCGCGACTACGAGGGGCTCATCCTGCGGTTCCGCCAGCTCTGGGAAGCGCTGCTGAAGGCCCGAGACGACCGCCAGGCCGACCAGACCTTCAAGGCCCAGTTCGTGACCCAGTTCATGCGCACGTTCTCCGAGGTCTGCGACGAGGTGCTGGAGGAGGAGCAATCCACCGAGATCCAGCGCCGAGTGGTGGACCGCATGCGCACATCGGGCGCCGCTGACCGAGTTCGTTGACGTAGGACTAGGGCATGACCCGTGCAGAGTTCCGCCGCGCCGAGCGCCAGGCCCAGGCCGACCGAGCCTTCCTGGCCAGCTTCCCCAAGCCCGCCCCCACCACCCGCACCAGCCCCGTGAACATCTGGGCGTGCGCCAGCTGCCAGCTGCCAACCGTGGCCATCGACGCCCACCAGGGCGTTACCCCGATGGCGCTGGTCTGTCGAGCCCGCCTGGGCGACTTCGGGCCCGACGGCTCGCCTGTGGTCGATGAAGACGCCCTCTGCGGAGGCCGGGCCATGTCCACCATGTACGTGCTGCCCGACCCCGAGAGCACGCCCGACTGGGTGGCGCGCCTGCTGGCCGATCCGCCCTGGGAGTGGTACTGCCCCACCGACTTGGCCGAGCTTCGCTCGCTCGATGGGGAGACCACCGACCACGTCAAGCGGGGAGGGCTGCTGCTGCGCCGGCGCCCCGGTCACGGCTTCGACCCCACCGCCGAGGCCGTGGCCGCCGACTCCGAGCCCATCCAGGCCGGCCGCTGGAAGCGCTTCTGGGCTGGGCTGGCCCGATGACCCAGCACTACCTCCCCGAGCGCACCTGGGACATCTACGAGGACCATGCACCCCGAGCCCTGGCCCGCCTGGGCCGGCACTCCGTCCACGCCGCGGTCTGCTCGCCGCCGTACTTCCGCAAGCGGGACTACGACCCCAACGACCCCGACTGGCTCCAGCTTGGCCAGGAGGACCAGCCCGAGGACTACGTCACCAACCTCGCCAACTGCTTCGATCCGCTGCTGGGCCCCGATGGCGTGCTCGACCCCCTCGGCTGCCTGTTCGTGAACATCGGAGACACCCGGGCCGGATCGGGCGGTCCCGGTGGGGACTACAACGCTGGAGGGCTCCGAGAGGGCCAGCCCGGCTACGTGGGCTCGGGCCGCCGTTCGGTCCACCGCCCTGACCCTCGCCTCGGCTTCGACCGCATCGAGGGAGGGGTGACCGGGCGCCGTGGCCACGGCACCAACCGCCTGACCGCGCACAAGCCCAAGGACTTGATCGGCGTGCCCTGGCTCTTCGCCCAGGAGATGAAGCGCCGGGGCTGGTGGTGGCGAGATGACATCATCTGGGCCAAGCCCAACCCCATGCCCGAGGGTCCCCAGGACCGCACCGCGAACACCCATGAGTACCTCTGGCTCTTCACGCCGAGCCCGACGACGTGGTGGGACCACTACGCCATCCAGGAGCCCGCCGTGCCCCGCAAGATCCCCCGCAAGGGGCTGGCACCGCTGCACCTGCTCACCCCCAAGCGCCTGCGGCGGAGCGTCTGGACGATCCCGGTCTCCGCTGGCTACCGCTCGCCCACCACCGGCGCCCACTACGCCACGTTCCCCGAGGCCCTGCCCCGTCGTTGCATCGAGGCCGCAACCCCCGAGATCGGCGTCTGTCGCATCTGCGGAGCCCGCCCCGAGCGCATCACCGAGCGGGACCCCGCCACCAAGCAGCTCAACCATCGGGGCTGGGACACCTGCGCCTGCTGGGACCCCGTGGGGGCCACCGTGCTCGACCTCTTCAACGGCGCCGGCACCACCGGCATCGCTGCGCTGCGCCATGGGCGGAGCTACGTGGGCATCGAGCCCGTGTCGGCCAACGTCACCATGACCGCCGAGCGCATCGCCAACGAGCTGCCGGTCCTGGCCATGGCGGGCACCACCCACCGAGAGGCCGTAGCGTGATCCCCATGGACGACCAGGCCGCCGCGATCTACTCCCTGGAGCGTGCCCAGGACGCCGCCGCCTACGTGGCTGCACGCCTGCAAGACGACCGCCTCGGCCAGGCCGCTCTGGTGCGCACGATCGGGAGCCCTGCCGACCTGGTCCATGGGCTGACCCGCCTGGCCGAGCAGCTGGCCGTGGAGCTGGGCCGTGCAACTGACCGATCCCCAGCGGAGGTCTGCGCCTCTGTGTGCGCGCTCGCCGCCCTGGGCATCGAGGCTCGCAAGGGCGGCCATCCCTCGGCAGGCTCACCGCCGCCTGGTTGACTGGAGGGGACCCCCAACCCCCACCAGGAGACGGCATCATGGGATACGCCTACAAGCGGGTAGCCACCTGCCTCAACGTCCTGCGAGACGAGATCAAGGCCCGCTGGCCAGGCCGGGACACCGCCTCGGACGGAGCCCTGGGCGACCAGCAGCACGCCGCCCGCAAGAGCGACCACAACCCCAACGCCGCCGGAGTGGTGCGGGCCCGAGACTTCGATGAAGACGGCATGGACGCCCCCTGGGTGGTGGAGCACCTGCGCCTGCTCGGGGCCCTGGGTGACCGCCGGCTGGTGCCCGAGGGCTACATCATCTACGAGGGCCGCATCACCGGGGCCGGCTCTGTGCAGTCCAAGCGCTGGAACAGCTGGCGCCGCTACACCGGGACCAACCCCCACGACAAGCACTTCCACGTCTCCTGCACCCAGACCCCTGGAGCTGCCGGCTACGACTCCGAGGCCAGCTGGGGCATCGCTGGGGGCCACGCCCTCCAGCCCACCGAGGCCAGCGTCTTCGACATCGGAGCCCGGGGCCACGCCGTGTCGTTCATCCAGTCGGCCCTCAACTGGCTCGCCCGGTACCGCATCCCCGACTCCGGCAAGGGCATCGGGGGCCAGGTCAAGGTCACCGGCATCTACAACAAGCAGACCAAGACCGCCGTGCGGGAGTTCCAGCGCTTCTGCAACCAGTTCCTGCGCTACATCGGGCGCCCTGCCAACGTGACCGAGGATGGCATCGTGGGACCCCAGACCCTCCAGCTCATGAGCGAGTGGTCCGAGGTGGTCTTCGCCAAGAGCTAGGGTTGCCCTGGTGACGAGCTGCGGAGCACGCGCCTAGCAGAGCCCCCGGGAGCGGACCCCCGGGAGCGGACCCCCGGGGGCTCTTGCACATCTAAGGGGACTTTACCGGAGTAAATATCTCTACAAATGTGCGAGAAACACTTGCGCAACCGCAAGCCATGACCGATACTGGGTACATGGAAGCCACCACCAAGACCATCGCCAAGCCCCCCGCCACCACCTGCGTGCCGATCCCCAACGCCGGCTGGACCTTCACGGTCCTGGTCGACGGGGTCACCGAGCTGGGCACCTACGCCAAGCTGACCCACCACGTCACCCGCCGCTGCTTGGGCTGGAGCTGGACCGCCGCCAACGGCACCACCGGCACCGCCAAGAGCGAGCTGAAGGCCGTCGTGACCATCCGCACCGAGGCTGGTCTGTGATGGCCGCCCCCGCCGTCCGCGTCCGAGACATCACCGGCCGCCTGGGCTACGTCGAGCCAGCCATGGTCGATCTGACCAACCCCACCCCCGCCACCGTCCCCGTCCGCTTCGGTGGTCTGACCGGCTACGTCATGACCAAGCCCCAGCTGCTGGTGGTGGTCCGATGAGCACCTACCAGCTCCCGCTCGTTGACCTGGTGAACCTCGCCGCCCAAGCCTTGGCCAGCGTGGAGAAGCGAGCCCGCACCGCTTGCAAGCGGGCCACCGGCCAGGAGGCTCTCCGCCCCGGCATGGGTTCGCCCGCCCACTGGGCCCGAGAGGCTGACCGCCTGGACGCGCTGGCCCGCCGCTACGCCGTCAAGCTGGCTGACCTCCAGGCCCGCCTGGACGCCGAGACCAACAACCCCGACCCGTTCTAAGGAGCCCACCATGACCAAGACCCTTGCCTTCCGTATGAGCGACGAGGACCACACCCAGGCAACTGTGGCCGCCCAGCTGGTCGGGGAGAATCTGACCGACTTCATCCGCGCCGCCGTCTCGGACCGGGTGGAATCCGTCAAGGCTGACCCCTCAACGAGTGCCAAGGCCATCGAGCTGGCGCGCAAGCTCGACGCCGAAAACGCCCGAACCATCTCCAGCTTGGCGGAGTTCACCGCCATGCCCACCCAAGTGGCACCGCCGAGCTGACCCCACCACCTACCATCGACTCTGCCGGCTCTGTGGCTTCCACCCTCCGGGCCGGCTGAGGGTAAGAGCCCCCGCACCTCCCTGGGTGCGGGGGCTCTGCTCGTTAGGCTCCGAGGACCATGCCGGGACTTGTTGACGACCACGACTGGGCTCTGGCCACCCGCACGCTGGACGCCACCGTCTCCACCCGGGAGGCCGCCCGCTCCGACGACCCCTTCGAGATCGAGCCGCTGCCGCTGGACGACTGGCTGGCCGACCCGTTCTACTCCAACCACGGCTTCACCCTGGGGCCCGAGCAGCTCCACGTCATGCGCCACATCGAGTACGTGCTCTACCCCGAGGACTGGGCCCGCCTCGGCTGGACCCGCGACGACGTGCGCCTGGTCCACCTCATCTGCTTGAAGTGGGGCAAGGGCTCGGGCAAGGACACCATCTCCCAGGTGGGGCTGCTGCGCATCGCCTACCTGCTGCAATGCCTGCGCTCGCCCCAGAACTACTTCGGCATCGGCACCCACTCCGTCATCACCATGCTCAACGTGGCCCTCTCGGCGCCCCAGGCCAGCTCCGTGTTCTTCAACCCGCTGAAGGCCATGGTGGACGCCAACATCGAGGCCAAGGGCTTCTGGTACGGCCGGGCGGCGCCCAGCGGGCAGCTCATCACCTTCGACAAGGGGCTGGAGCTGGTCTCGGGCCACTCCAAGACGGGCTCCCAGGAGGGCAAGAACCTCATTGCCGGCGTGGCCGACGAGATTGCCGAGTTCCTCACCAAGGAGGAGCTGGAGAAGCGCTCCCGCTCCGCTGCGGGCCGTGAGCCCCAGATGTCGGCCGAGGCCCTGGACACCATGCTGCGCACCTCGGGCCGCTCCCGCTTCCCCCAGACCTTCAAGGCCATGTACCTGAGCTGGACCCGCTTCACCGGGGACTACATCGAGCAGCTCTACAACGAGGGCGAGAAGGAGCTGGCCACCGAGGGCACCACCTCCGAGTGGTACATCTCCCACAAGGCCACCTGGGAGGCCAACCCCACGCGCACCCGCGAGGACTTCGACGCCGACTACCGCAAGAACCCCGAGGACTCGGCCGCGAAGTACGAGTGCAAGCCGCCGGCATCCCGGGACCGCTTCTTCCGCAACCTGGTCTCGCTCGGGTTCGCCTTCCCCGAGCGCGTCTGGTCCTGGCCCGATGGGGACGAGACCTCGGGCCCGGTGCGCTACGAGTACCGCTACGGGCCCGACCCCGACTCCCCGAGCATGACCGGGTGGCAGGCCGTCTACGAGTTCCACCCCGACTGGCGCCCGATCACCTGGAGCCCCGTCGCGGTCCACATCGACCTTGCGTGGACCGGCGACCGCGCCGGCATCGGCATCTGCCACGTTGCCGACTACGTCCACGCCCCCGACACCGGCGACGACAACCCCAACCCCATCCCCATCCCCGTGGTGGAGCTGGACCTGGCCCTTCCGCTGCCCCAAGGCCCAGAGGGGGAGATCGAGCTGCGCTGGGCGCGCCAGCTGGTCTTCCGCATGGTGGAGGCCGGCTGGTGGGTCGCCTACGTCTCGCTGGACGGCTACCAGAGCGTGGACACCATCCAGACCATCAACGCGTACCTGGGAGCCAACCCCGCCGCCAAGGGGGTGAAGGAGGAGCGCAAGAAGGTGGCAGAGACCTACTCGCTCGACCGCACCACCGAGGGCTACGACACGCTGAAGTCCATGATCTACGGCCGTACGTTCCGGGGCTACCGGCTGCCGCGCACCTTGGACGGCCGGCGGGCCACCGATGCCGAGGTGGAGGCCGAGGACCCTCGCCTGGAGGAGTGCATCCACTGGCGAGAGCTGAAGGCCCTGGAGCGCCTCGGGGGGCTCTCCAGCCACGCCAAGGTCGACCACCCGCCCTACGGCTGCTTCACCGCCGAGACCCGCATCCCGCTCCTGGACGGCACCTTCCCGACGATCGGGGAGCTGGAGGGTCGCCAGGTCTGGGTCTACAGCACCAACGCCGAAGGCAAGTTCCGCCCAGGACTTGCCCGTGGGCGCTACACCAAGCACGTCACCGAGTTGGTCGATGTGGTGCTGGACTCCGGCGCCGTGGTGCGCTGCACCCCTGAGCACCGCTGGCAGCTCCGAGACGGCAGCTACAAGGCCGCCAGCGAGCTGCGCCCCGGCATCGACCGGCTCATGGCGCTGAACCAGACCTGGCCCGTCAACGGTGGCTACGAGCGCCTCACCGACCGAGATGGCTACCGGGAGCTGACCCACCGCCAGGTCTCGGCCCACGTTCATGGTCCGATCCCCGATGACTGGCTGGTCCATCACCGCAACGAGGACAAGACCGACAACCGCCCGGAGAACCTGGAGCAGGTACCCCCCGGCGACCACGCCGCTGGACACACCGCTGAGCGCTGGGCCAACGATCCGGCGTACCGGGTCGCGGTGGCCAAAGGTCTCCGCGCCTTCAATGAATCGCCCGAGGGCCGTGCCAAGCACGCTGCCGCCATGCGTCGGACCAACGAGGCCAAGACCCCCGGGGCTCTGCGTGCTGCCGCTGAGGCCCGAGCAGCGTTCCGCCACGACATCGGGCTGGCCCAGCTCGACGCCCTGCGAGACGACCCCGAGGCCACCACGGCCAACACCGCTGCACGCATCCTGGGGTGCGGGCGCAACGTCGTGGTCCGGGTCCTGCGAGACCACGGCCACGCCACCTGGGCTGAGTTCCTAGTGCGCCCGGTGGGCGTCAACCACAAGGTGCGCGCTGTGATCCCGGTGGTGCTAGCCGAGCCTGTGCCTGTGTACGACCTGGAGGTGGCCGAGTGGTCCAACTTCCTGCTGGCTGCTGGCGCCGTGGTGCACAACTCCAAGGACGTGGCCGACGGCATCGCGGGGGCTGCTCGGGGAGCGCTGCGCGCCGCTCGCATCTGGGGGGTGGGCTCGCCCGACGTCACCGAGGAGGTCTGGACCGGCGGCGCCGGCGACTACCACGCCGAGCCCAGCCAGTCTCTGGCCCTGGGTAACGGCTCCGACTACCTCGGGCTGGGCTGACCTCCGTACATCTGCCACCTGGGCACGCTGACCGGCTACCGTCGCCCACCATGCCCACCGATACCGAGCCCCGCTCTGGACCTTCGGACGTGCAACCGGTCCCCGTTCCTGACAAGGAAATGGGCATCACGATCGACATGCCCTTCGGCACGTTCAACGACGAGCTGCCGAACCCTGCCGAGGTTGAGATCCCGGACCTGCTGCTGCGCATCTCCAACATGCTGCGCACCGATGGCCACTTCCGAGCGCTGGCCCGCCTGCTCTCGCTGCCGTTCCGTCAGGCCAAGTGGTCCATCGTCCCGGACGAGGATGGCGAGGAGGAGGCCCAGTTCATCGAGGCCATGCTGACCCGCCCGCCCTACCAGGGGGGCATGACCACCAGCTTCGACTACGTGCGCGCCCTCGGCGCCCGAGCGTTCTGGCAGGGCTTCCAGGTCTGGGAGGAGGTCTACACCTACGCCACGCTCCCTGGCTTCGATCGGGAGATGCTGGTGCTGCGCAAGCTCGCACCCCGCGAGTCACGCACCGTTCGCTTCCGCGCCGATGCCACCGGTGGGTTCGATGGGGTGACCCAGCGCGCCAGCGACGGCCGCGGGGGCATGCGGGAGATCAAGATTCCCCGGGACAAGGTGCTCTTCTTCACCGTCGACAAGGAGGAGCACCCGTTCTACGGCCGCTCGATGTTTGAGCCCGCCCTGTACCACTTCGACAAGAAGCACAAGCTCTACTACATCGCCCACATCGCTGCGCAGATCACCGCCGTGCCGGGCCGCGTGGCCAAGCAGGAGGGTGGCGGCGCCACGACGTTGAAGCCCTCCGAGAAGACTGCCCTGCGCCAGGCCCTGGCCGACTTCGGCTTCAACAGCGCCATGATCCTCCCGCCGGGCGTGAGCCTGGAAGCCTTCGGCCAGGGCACCACGTCGGGCGTTGAGGGCATCCTGAGCCTCATCAATCACCACAACATCCAGGCCAGCCAGTCCATCCTCGCCCAGTTCATCGACCTGGGCCAGCAGAGCGGGGGCAGCGGGGGCAGCTTCGCCCTCTCCAAGGACTCCTCGGACCTGTTCCTCATGTGCTGCCAGGCCCTGCTCGACTCCTTCGGGGAGATGCTCACCTGGCACCTGTTCCCCAAGTTCATCGACTGGAACTTCAATTCGGGCAAGTACCCCAAAATCCAGTTTGAGCCGCTGGCCGACGACACCAAGGCCGCGCTCATGGAGGTCTTCTCCACCATCGCCACCGCCTCGGCCACCCAGACCACGCCCGACTTCATCTACGAGCTGGAGAAGCGGGTATCCGACATGCTCGGGCTCCCGGTCGACTACGAGGCCATCGACGCCGAGCGAGAGGCCATGGCCGAGCAGACCCAGACCGTCGCTGACGCCCTCGCTTCGCTCCAGGGGGCCGGCCTGGGCCTGGACCCCACCGCTGCGCCTCCCGGGCCTCCAGCGCCTGACACGGTGGCGCTGAGCGACCCCCAGGACATCTTCAACGCCCCCGACTGGGACACGGTGGCCGACGACGACTTCTCCGGCATGGTGGCGCTGGCTGCTGCACCGGCCACCACCGCCGCATCCGAGCGGGCCAAGCGGGACAAGATCGGCCAGTTTGCTCGGCTCAACGAGGTGGGCACCGGCGCCGGCGAGGGCTCCCAGGCCACCCTGGGAGCGGTCACCACCGACATCCAGACCCGCCTGACCGACATCGGCTACGACCTCGGGGCCAGCGGGCCGGCGGGCGACGGCGTGGACGGAGCCTTCGGGGCTCCGACCGTGGAGGCCGTGAAGAAGTTCCAGGCCGACGCTGGGCTCCCGGTCACCGGGCGCGTGGACCTCGGCACCTACGCCATGCTGCTGGAGATGTCCCCCAAGGGCCCCGAGCGGGCCGCCAAGGCCAAGGGCCAGACCAAGCCTGCCGCCGCCAAGAAGAAGGCCCCGGCCAAGAAGGCTGCCGCCAAGAAGAAGGCCAGCTCGACGCCACGCAACCTGGCCGAGGCCGCCGCCGCCGCTCGGGCCGTGAAGAACCGGTCGGGCTCCGCCGGCATCTCGGAGGACTGACGTGCCCGCTGCCCCTGTCCGCGTCTACGGCTACTGGGAGGACGCCGAGGGCGCGCCTGCTCTGGGGACGGTCTCGCTCCAGCGCATGGACACCATCCAGGACGTGGCCATCGTCATCATCGGCGCCCAGGTGGAGAAGGTCGCCCTGGTTCACGGGGCCATCGACACCGAGGTCATCGGCTGCGACCCCGACGACCCCAACCCCCTCACCCACTTCTACCGGGTGACCGAGCGCATCCGAGGGACCGAGCGGGCCGTGGTCTACGACATCGAGGTGGACGCCGACTCCCCCGACGTGGACCTGACCGCCGTGGCGCGCGTCTCTGCGCTGCCTGACCCGCTCTTCACCTACGAGCCCGCCGGCGCCGTGGCCGGCGAGCGGGACCGGGCACTGGCTGCCGAGGCTGACCTGCTCGACGCCATCCCCGTCCCCTCCGACGTCGACCCCGAGCCCCTCGGCACCACCGACCCCGGCACCAGCGGGGACTACTCCCGGGGCGACCACGTCCACGACATGCCGAGCGCCACCGACGTGGGCGCGGCCACCCCTGCCGATGTCACCGCCGCCGTGGCTCCCAAGCTCGACGCCACCGACCCCAGCGTGACCAACGCTCGGACGCCCACCGCGCACAAGACCAGCCACGCCACCGGTGGGACGGACCCGCTCACCCCGGGAGACATCGGGGCCGCCACCGCCGTCCAGGGCGGCCGGGCCGACTCGGCACTCCAAGCCGATGACATCGGGGACACCGTCCAGGCCCACTCCGCCGTGCTCGACGGCACCACGGCATCGTTCACCACCGCCGACGAAACCAAGCTCGACGGCATCGCTGCGGGCGCCGAGCAGAACGTCCAGAGCGACTGGACCGCTCCTTCTGGTGACGCGCACATCCTCAACAAGCCCACGCTGGGAACGGCTGCCGCTGCCGACACCACCGACTTCGCCACGGCTGCCCAGGGTGGGCTCGCTGGTTCCGCCGTCCAGCCTGGCGACACCATCCCCGGCGACGATGTCTCCGTCGACCTCACCGACTACCTCCCGGCCTTGACCGCCGACAACGCCCAGGACGGCATCCACTCGGCGTTCGCTGCGCTCGTGGCCCTCGGCGGGTCGATCACCGACCTGTACGGCGAGATCGGTGACGCGAACACCACCATCGGGCTCGTGTCCGACGCGGCCGCTGCGGCCGACGAGACCCTGCTGGACCTGGCGAACCACGCCATCACGCAGGCAGCCTCCCGCATCCCCCAATCGGTCCGGTTCTCGGCCACCGCAGTCCCAGCTCAGACGGTCACCGCCGCCGACCGAATCGGCGCCGGTCTCCATACCTGGCCCGACGGCAACATCGGATTCGCCAACCTGGGGGGAACGATCTACGCGTTCGCCCCGAACGGGGTCGACTCTGCCCGCAACACCGCGACCCCGACGAACCTGCGCGGCACCGTGCAGCAGGCTGCCCTGGCGCTGTCCACCATCGAACCCGCCGACTACGCAGCGGGCGGCGACGTGTATGTGGACACCGGGACCGGCAAGATCATCAAGCTCTGGCACGGCGAGACCCAAGGTGCCGACCCCATGAACTTCCGGTCGTTCCATGGCCTCGCCGTGGCATCGACCGGCAGTCCCGACGCGTGGACCGATCTCGGGCGCATCATCACCCCCGCGGATGGGCTCGACCCCGCCGACGGCACGCACGACCTCGCGAACAACTCGATGCTCGTGTACGGGTCGCACATGTACGTGTTCTTCTCGGAGCGCACGGCCTCAACCCGTGGGGCGTTTAGCGTCGCTCGGGCTCCGCTCGCGGACGTGATCACCTGGGCCAACGGCGGCGCCCCCGCCACGTTCCTCAAGTACCACCTCGGGGCATGGACGGAGCCGGGCATCGGAGGCGACTCCACCGAGGTCATGCCCGGCGTGCCGTACCCGGCCTGGGGGTCAGTGATCCGGGTCAGTGGGCTCGCGGACCGGTTCGTCATGGTGTGGACCGCGAAGCTCAGCCCCGTCGGAATCGAAGGCAACCAGTGGGCCGTGTACGCGGCCATGTCCGAACCGGGGTCGCTCACCTCGTGGGGCGAGCCCGAGCTGATCATCGGCCCGACCCCCTCAGCGGCGCTCTACTACCCCACGCTCGCTGACGCCACCGACCTGTCCACCCACGTGTCCGACGCGACCACGATGAAGCTCTATCTCGTGTCGTCGGCCGCCGGCGCCATCGGGTCGAACCCATGGGCAGACGCCGAGGTTCTCGTCTACGACCTGACGATCTACAACGGCCGCACCGACACCCAGGGCGGCCTCTCCCGCTGGTTCGATGGCATCAACGACGTGAACCCGGTCACCGCCTTCGGGTCGTTCCTCGGGTCCGCGGCGCTCGGGTTCGGCCCCACCTCCGGTGCCCTCGACATTCTGTGGCTGCGGTCCGCTGCTGCGATCCTGGTCATGCAGTTCGGCAACGGCATCCAGATCCCGAAGCTCACGTGGCCCGTGACCGCCTCGGCCCCGGCCGGCCCGAACGTCCTCGGGGACCTCGCCGTGATCTCCGGGGTACTGCACGTCTGCACCACCGCTGGCACCCCCGGCACGTGGACCGCGCTGCAGACCGCCACCGTCGGGTCGTGGGTGACCCCGACCCTCACGAACAGCTGGGCCAACGCCGTCGGCACCACCCGGTACCGGCGCATCGGCCGCAACGAGGTCGAGATCGACCTGGCCGCTCTCATGTCCGGAGCCTCGGGCTCGTCGGCGTTCACCCTGCCGACCGGGTTCCGGCCCGCAGCTGACGAGGTGTTCTACGTCTACACGACCGCCGACGGCTCAGACCTCGGCCAGGGCCAGGTGACGATCAAGACCAACGGCAACGTCGAGGTCACGTACCTCAACCCGGCCAAGCCCATCGTGACCGGACGCATCCGTATGATGACCGTCTAGAGGAGCTGCACCCTATGGCTGATACGTCCACCTACCCCGGGACCCTGGATGGTGACCTGAAGGCCCTGGTGCCAGCGGTCACCCCCACCGCCGCCGAGGACTTCCTGGAGCTGGTGGCTGACGCCCTCTCCAAGGTCCAGGCCGAGCTGGGCACCGACCCCGCTGGGGCCTCGGCCACCGTGGTCGCCCGCCTGGGCGTGATGACCACCGCCACGTCCACCGCCCAGAGCGCCGCCGACGCCGCCCAGGCCGACGCTGACACCGCCGTGGCTGACGCCGCCACCGCCCAGAGCGCCGCCGACGCCGCCCAGGCTGACGCCACCGCTGCGCTGGAACCGACGATCACCGCCAACACCCAGACATCCAGCTACACCCTGGTGCTGGGTGACGCCGGCAAGGTCATCGAGATGAACAGCGCCAGCGCGCTCAACCTGACCGTCCCCACCAACGCCTCGGTAGCGTTCCCCGTCGGCACGGTCCTGGAGGTCTACGCCATGGGCGCCGGCATCGTCTCCATCGTGGCCGCTGGGGGGGTCACCATCCGCTCTGCTGGAGCGTTGCTCGACCTCGCCGGGCAGTACGCCACCGCATCGCTGCGCAAGCGTGCGACCGATGAGTGGGTCCTGGCCGGGCTGCTCGCATGAAGGCTCTGCACATCGCTCGCTCGGGCAGCATCTCGGCATCCGCGGGGGAGCTGATAATCCCTGAGCCACCTGAGCTGATTACGCTCTCCGACTTCCCTGGGGGCTCCCTCCCGGGAGGCTGGACCGCCAACGCCGGGACCTGGGCCACCGACGTCAACGGCTGGTTGGCATCGAGCGCCGGCTCTGCTGGTGGAACCACCTACATCCACACACCGATGCCCGAGGACGTCACCTACATGGAGGCCGACCTCTGGATTGAGGGCACCGGCACCAACTGGGTGACCATGCGCCTGAACCACGTCTCGGGAGCGCTGCTCTACGCCGACGGCGCCTACGGAGCCCTGTTCCGGCCCAACGGCACCGTCGCCGCCACTTTCGCTGGGGTCACCGTGGAGGGAACCCCGCCCTCCACACCTACCTCCGTCGGCACCGCCGTCACCATGGGCGTGCTCATCGAGAGCCCCACCAGCTACTCCGTCTGGGTGGACAGCACCCTGGTGGCCACCGCCACCGGGGTCACCGCTGCCGTCGGAACCAAGTTCGCCATCGGAGCCTTCAACAGCACCAAGCTGCACCTGGACGCCGTCCGGTACTACTGACCCGTGCCATCCACCACCGGCGGGCACGGCCGCTACACACTGGTGGGCTATGGCCCTGGACGTTGACGAGCCGCTCGACCGCATGGTCCTGCTGGCCAACCCGGGAGCGTCCCCTGCCGACAAGATCCTGGCTCTGGCCGGCGGGCAGCACCAGGACATCCTGGCCAAGCTGGAGGACCAGCAGGCGGCCACCATGGTCAAAGCGTGGGGGCAGGCCCGCAAGGAGACCGCCGAGCGCATGGAGCGCATCTGGGCCCAGACCTTCGGCATGGGGGTCACGCCCGAGCCCAAGGACGTCATCGCCTGGAGCCAGTCGGCCCAGCTGCTCTCGGGGCTCGACCAACGCCTAGACGACCTCGGCATCACCACCCAGGCTCTCCAGGGCCAGGCGTGGAGCACCGGGGCCGAGCTGGGCTGGCTCCAGGCCAACAAGGAGCTGGGCTTCGCCGTCACCGACTTCGGCGGGGCCGCCATGGTCGGCAAGAGCGTCTTCGGCAACCTCCCCTCGCTGGGCTACGACCTCGCCATGACGGCCGCCATCAACGAGACCAAGAACCTCTCCACCATGCTGCGGGCCTCGCTCCACCAAGAGCTGATCGCGGGGGGCACCCAGGGCGAGGGCATCAAGCAGCTGCGGCGCCGGCTCGACAAGGTGCTGGGCGGAGCCACCGCCAACGGCAACAACCGGGCCGAGCTGATCGCCCGCTGGAGCACCATCAAGGGCCACAACGCCGCCCGAGACCAGACCCTCAACGACGCCGCCCAGTCCATCCCCGGCCTGTCCAAGATGTGGCTGGTGCAACGAGACGAGCGCACCTGCCCGCATTGCATGGCCCACTGGGGTGAGGTGGTCCCCGCCGATGCCGAGTTCGACAAGGAGCGGTCGTTCGCCGGCACACCCCAGAAGGTCTACGGGGACGTCCTGGAGACCCCACCGCTGCACCCTCGCTGCCGCTGCACCATCACCGCCTGGCACGAGCGTTGGCGCGGGCTCTCCAGCTTCACCCCCGAGGACTACCAGGAGCAGGCTCAGGTGGCCGCCCAGGAGGTGGGGTTCACCAAGGGACCCAAGCACTTCCCTCCTCCCAAGCCGCCCAAGGGGCTGCGCACCACCCGGGCCGGGCGCCGTGTCATCAACGCCCAGAACATCTCCCAGATCCCCGAGTCTGTCCGCGAGGCCACCAAGGACAAGCTGGTCTCCTGCTGGCTCGGGGGCACGGCGTGATCGGCTACCGCATCCAGGACCCCGCCCAGTTGCTCGACGCCGTGCTGGTGGCCATCGACGTGGCCGCCGAGATGGGAGCCAACCACGACTTCACCGTGGGCCCCATGAACGACAACGAGCTACGATCCACGCTCACGCTCTGGGTGGACGGACCAGACGAGGTGGAGGCCAGCGAGGTCTTCGGTCAACGCCTCATCACCGAGGGGGTGGCCTTCGATGACGTCCAGCCCTGACACCATGGGCCCGCCCTGCTCCAACGAGACCCGCATCTTCTTCTCCGACAACTGGGACGAGAAGGTCACCGCCAAGGCCCTCTGCGGCGGTTGCCTGCTGCGCCCAGCGTGCCTACGCAAGGCCATCTCCCAGAGCGAGACCGAGGGCATCTGGGGAGGGCTCGACGCCAACGAGCGGGGCTACTACCGCCGGCTCTTCGGGCTACCATCGGGCACCGTGGTGGACCTCCCCGAGCGGTACCGCACCCGCCCACCCAAGCGGACACGTAGCAGCGCCGCATGAAGCTGGCCGACGTCACTTTCCCCGGAACCTTCTCCGAGCTGACCGCCATGGGGTCGGCCGAGCTGCGCGTCCTGGTCGGCAAGCTGCCTAACGGCACCGACCTGCACCCCAAGATCGCCTCCATGGGCTACCACATGACCAAGGCCGAGCGCCTGGACTTCCTGGGGTGGCACTACTACAACACGGGCTCGCCCGAGGCCGCAGGCAAGGCCCTCGCCAACGGGCAGGTGAAGTACGCCGAGCACCAGGCCAAGAAGGGCAACAAGACCGGAGCCAAGGTCACCAAGGCCCCCTCGGCTCCGTCGACCAACTGCACCGCCTCGGCCGCCACCCAGCTGGCCAACCTGGGCCAGGCCGTGCCGATCGACACCAAGCTCGCCGCCGACCTCAACGGCTGGGCCAAGATGCTCACCGGCTCCCCGAGCAAGGCCGAGCTGAAGACCTTCTCCGAGGCCCTCTCCACCGGTAGCGCCGCCTCCGACGCGGTGGGCCCAGCGCTCGACAACATCTTCGACCTGGACGACGTGGTGGGCAACTGGCTCGCCACGCTCAACGCCCTAGACGGCACCGACCTGGGCGACACCTGGCTGACCTCCCAGCTGCTCGCCAAGTCCGCGAAGAAGGTGCAAGGTCTCTCCCCAGACTTCGCCTCCGCCGCCTCCGCCCAGGCCGCAACGGCCAGCACCGACGCCGTCATCTCCGCCCTGGACAAGGTCACCAACCTCGCCAACCTGGGCTCGGGCACGATGCAAGAGCGGGCCACCGCCCTGGCCGCCCTGCTCGACACCGACCTGACCAAGCTGCCCTTCCCCACGTCCAAGTTCATGCTGGAGGCCGCCGCTGACTCCACCGAGAAGCTGACCAAGATCACCAACGCCGCCACCCAGGGAGACCTCTCCTTCACCGAGTTGTTCCCCCAGCTCCCCACCACCCTGGCTGACGACCTCGCCACCAAGGTGACCGCCTACAAGGCCGCCCTGCCGACCCAGTACGCCGACGAGATCATCGACATGGAGCTGGCCGGGCTCGGGGACCTGGGTTCCGCCATCGCTGACAACGTCGCCCAGACCGCTGCCAAGGCCGCCGCCGCTGAAGCCGCCCAGGCGGCCGAGGCTGCCGCCGGCGCCATCGACTCGGCCAAGGCCACCTACGCCGCCATGAGCAAGGCCGAGCTGAAGAAGCTGGGCCCGCCCGCCTTCAAGGACGCCGGGGTGGACGTGCCGAGCCTCGCCCACTACCTCACCAAGGACGAGCTGGCCGAGGCCCTCGCCAAGATCGACGCCGGCCAGCCCATCACCGACCTGGTGGAGGTGGCCCAAGCCAAGAAGGTCGCGCACAAGGCCGGGGCCACCGCCACCCAGAAGGCCGAGAAGGTGCCTGGTTCGCCGTCTCCGGCCCTCCAGGCCAACCCGACGACGGCTGACGCCATCGACCTGCCGCCGGCCGACGTGGCCACCAAGGCCGCCAAGGACGCCCTGCCCGCCACCGCCGACGACGTGGAGGCCCTCTCCGTTCCCGAGCTGGGACCTCCTCCCGACGTCACCCCGCTGGCCCCCCAGAGCAAGTACCCCAAGCCCGCCCAGACCCAGCACTCTTGGACGCCCAAGGCCAACCAGCCCAACCTGGGCGGCGCCCACACCAAGCACGTCTACACCGACGAAGACGCCAATGTCTGGATGTGGAAGAAGGCCGAGACCGAGGGCGTGGCCAAGGGTGAGGTGCTCGCCCACGACATCGGCTGGGACCTCGGCTTCGACATGTCCGACATCCGCTACGCCGACGGCTGGCAGGTGCCCGGCAAGGGCAAGTTCGCCCACGGCACCGTCCAGAAGTTCCACCAGGGCGTGAAGGGCGACATGACCAAGGTGCCCATCTCGGCCATGACCCCCGAGCAGCTGGCCGAGCTGCAAGAGCACCAGGTCTTCGACTGGCTCATCTCCCAGCACGACACCCACACCGAGAACATCCTGGTGATGGCCGACGGGCACCTGGTCCCCATCGACAAGGGCCAGGCGTTCAAGTTCTTCGGCAATGACAAGCTGGAAGTCGGCTGGATGCCCCAGGGCAACTTCGGCCGCCCCGTCTACTACGACCTCTGGGACGAGTACGCCGCCGGCCGGCTGGACCTGGACCTGGACGCTATCGACGGCATCCTCGCCCGCATCGAGCAGACCGCTGACGCCGCCTACGAGGCCCGGGTGCGCGCCTACGTGAAGCAGCGCATGGACGATGGGGGCCGCTCGCTCTCGTTCCTGCCGCCAGGGCTGCGCACCGAGGACGAGCTGGTCCAGGCCATCATGGGCCGCAAGGCCAGCATCCGCGACGACTTCACCGAGTTCTACAAGGCCCAGGCCAAGCGCCGCGGCGTGAAGTGGGAGCCCATCTGGGAGCGCCGGCTGGCTGCCGCCGGGCCCGAGAAGGTGGCCGAGCTGGGCTCCGCCACCGTCTCTGCCGGCATCACCACGCCCATCACCCAGCAGCTGGCCAACGACGTCCAGAAGTTCGGCGGGGGCGGCAAGGCCGTCCACCTCGCTGGCAAGGACGTCAACGGTGGCCAGGTCCTGGTCTACGTGGAGCAGGGGGTGGACGGAAAGCCCATCTTGCGCATGGAGCTGCGCCTGGAGCCCGCCGCCGAGCAGCGCGTCACCACGCTGCTGCGCTCCATCAAGGACGACACCGCCGGCGCCGTGAAGACCACCGGCGGAGGTGGGGCTCTGCCCGACCCCGAGTGGAACACGGTGCTGGCCTACGCCAAGACCGTGGGGGCCCACGCCAGCGACGGCGCCTACAACGCATCCACCGTCCAGGCCGCCAAGACCCTGGCCGGCCAGCTCGACGGCAAGATCAACGAGGCCGAGGCCCTGGCCAAGCAGGCCCTGGACGCTGGGGACGTCGACACCTGGGCCACCCAGCTCGCCCAGGCCGAGAAGCTGGGGACCTACACCAAGCACCTGGACGACATCACCAAGGCCATGGACGCCGGCACCACGCCGAGCTACAAGGCCACCCAGTTCGACGCCGACCAGGCCAAGAAGACCTGGCTGGCCAAGGCCCCCAAGGCCCCCGCCACCAAGACCGCCGAGCCCGCCCCCAGCATCTTCTCCGAGCTGAAGGTCGGCCAGGACCGGATGCAACGAACGGAGCCCACCGACGGCTTCATGCAGTTCCGTCGCACCGGGGAAGAGCCCGTCGTGCGCGTGGGCTCCCACTACAGCTACGACTCGGGCTTCAAGCACAACGACCCTGGCGGGAACAGCGTGGGCCGCCAGTTCGATGGCAAGCTGGACGTCAACGGCACCACCGTCGGGATGCACTACCGCGGCTACGACATGACCGCCGCCGTCCCCCGCAAGGGTCTGATCGACCTGGAGATCCCCGACTGGGACGGCTCGCCCGAGGCCATCGAGCAGATGCTGGCTGCCGTCGACCGCCTGGGCGTGGACGTTCGCCTGGCCACCGCCGAGGACGAGGCCCTCACCTACTGGCGGAGCCTCACCGGCTCCATGAAGCAGTCCGTGGAGTACGCCAACCACTCCTCGGGCTCGGGCCCCTACGCCCGCATCAAGGAGACCATCGACGACATCGAGGCCAAGATTGCCAAGGCCGGCAACCTCACCTCCGCCCAGGAAGCGGACCTCTACCGAGAGGGCTTCACCGAGGTCTTCGGAGCCGACACCGTGGGCCGAGCTGCCGAGGGCATCACCCACCGCCGCAACATCTTCGGGGAGGAGATGGGCGTGGGCCACGTCCGACGCTTCGACCTCCCCGAGGACATCTCCACCTTCTGGAGCAAGACCCAGGCCGGCCACGTCCACGGCTCCGGCCGCATCACCGGGGACCAGTTCTCCACCTACGACGGCGCCTCATCGACCTCTGAGCTGGTGCGCCACGGCACCATCAAGCTCGATGGCTCGACCACCTCGGCTGAAGCGGACCTCTACACCGGCGGCGCCTCTGGCACCTTCTCCAGCCCTGGCTGGAGCGGGTACGCCAACGGGCGGGACTTCGTGATCGGGCGCCCCGCTGCCATCGACGTCCGAGCGTCTACGTTCGCGCACACCGGCGACCGCTTCGGGGCCCTGGGCGAGCGCGTCAACGGCAACTACCTGGACCCCGCCAAGTCCATCCGCTCGGGCATCGGATCGGGGGAATCGGTCACCCGTGACTCCATCTCGTTCGGGGAGGACGTGGAAGCCGTCGTGGTGCGCTCCAAGGTCAAGCAGAAGGAGATGCTGGCTGACCTGCGCTCCATGGGAGTGACTGAGATCCGAGGGCGCCCCATCGAGGAACGGGTGCTCTACGCCCGCACCGACTCCGACGCCAGGGACCTGGTCCAGAAGATCACCGCCGAGCGCAAGGAGTCGATGTTCAACCCCTACGCCGACATCCCCGGCGGGCCCCGCACCGAGCCCGGTCTGCCGCCGGCGCCCAAGCCCAAGCGCACCCGCAAGCCCAAGGCCCCCGCCCCCGAGCCCGACGCACCGCTGGCCACGGCATCCCCCCAGGTCGACCCGTTCCAGGTCCCCCCGCTCAACGTGGACGCGTCCAAGGTGGCCGACGCCTTCACCAAGATGAAGCCCTACGCCGCCGCCGACCTGGCTGGCAAGTCCACCATGGACCTGAAGATATGGGGCACCGACAAGCTGGCCAAGAGCCTCGGCATCCCCCCCGAGGACGCCATCAAGCTCTGGTACAAGGCCATCGGCCAGGTGAGCCTGGACGACCCCGTCATGGCCGCCCAGTACGCCACCGAGTGGGGCGCCCAGTACCACGCCCTGGCCACCGCTCTGGAGAAGCTGGACACCATCTCGGCCAAGGCCGAGTACCTGACCAACCTGGACGGCTGGGGCACCAACCTCGGGGCCAAGACCCACCTGGCCGAGCTGGTTGGCAAGGAGAAGTACGGCCAGGTGGTCTCCGACTGGTCATCCATGCAGAACGGGCCCAACAGCGTGCTGGGCTACATCAAGGAGATGGCCGCCGAGCTGGACGGAGCCGCCACCCCGTCGGTAGCCAAGGCCGCCGAGGCCGCCGGCAAGCTGGCCACCGACCAGGTCTCCAACGCCGGCTGGGTCACCGCCGCACCGGGCCAGAAGGTGGCCGCTGACGCCGCCGAGAAGGTCTTCAACTACGCCATCCCCGGCGTCAAGGGCAAGCTGCCCGTGCAGTTCATCGACCTGGGCTCGATGGGCTCCAAGATCATCGCCCAGCACTCCGATGGCGAGTGGTACATGGTGGCTGACGCCGTCGGCAAGACCAACAAGGACCAGCTCATCGAGAAGCTCTACGCCATGGGCTGGCCCGACGTGAAGGCCCCGGTGCTGGCATGACCACCGCCGCTGAGTTCGCTGACTTCCTGGCCGACATCTGCCCCGCCGGCGCCCTGGTCCAACCCTGCCGAGAAGACGGCACCCCGCTGCGCGGGCCGGGCCGATTCACCCGCTTCGCCGCCGCCATCGTGACCGCCCCCGCCGAGTTGGACGCCCTGGTGCGCGTCCGCTTCGGGCCACCCCCAGGGGCCGCCGTGCCGCCGGGCTCTGTCCTGGACACCTACACCACCGACCCCTGGGCCCAGCTCCCCTCCGGCTCATGGGTCGCCCCAGACCTGGACGCCTCCGGCCGCCAGCTGGGCTGGCTTCGCATCATCCCCACCATCGACGCCTCCAGCTCCGCCCTGGACGGCCCCACCCTGGAGGCCCCGTGACCTACGCCCTCATCGAGACCGACGGCACCGGCGTGCCCACCGGCGTCTGGCTGGCCGGCGCCGACAACGGAGACCCCGACGTCGCCTTCACCGACGAGGTGGCCCAGCTCATGGCCGAGCGCACCCTGGGCGAGGCCAAGGAGGCCATGGGCGCCACGCTCGACTGGCCCGCCTTCCTGGCCAGCCTCTTCGACCGCCAGAACCACCTCACCCGCGAGCGCGTGCAGATCGACTGGCCGGGCACCGCGACCGAGCTGCTCGCCGCTGCGCTCGACGCCCACCGAGAGGGGCTCCCGCTGCTCGACGTGCGCCCCCCGGCCCGCACCTGACGTAGTACGTAGCCCATGGAGACACTCCAGGCCGCCCAGGCCCTCTTCTCCCAGATGCTGGGCACCGAGGGATGCCCTGGGGCTCGGTACCTCGCTGGGGACTCTGGGGAGCGCCGGCCGACCTCACCCGAGGTGGCCGCCACCGCCGGGCTCGGGTACGCCTACCACGGATACACCGCCATCCTGGTGGAGTGGGGCTGCACCACTCCCGAGCTGATCGAGGCCGGGCTGCTAGACGAGAAGCACCAGGAGGTCTACGGGGACCGGCTGACCTTCCCCTGGCTGAACACGTCAGGCCGGGCCATCGTGGGGCTCGGCGGGCGCGCCGTCACCATGCGCCGGCCCAAGTACGTGAACACGCCCGAGCCACTCTTCACTAAGGGCTCTGCCGTGTTCGGGCTCGCCCAGGCCGCCCAGTCCATCCACGGCTCGGGCTACGCCATCGTCTGCGAGGGACCCTTCGACGCCCTGGCGCTCTGGGACATGGGCTGGACCAACGCCGTGGCCACCGTCGGCGCCCGAGTCACGCCCGACCAGCTGACCATGGTGCTGCGCCTCACCGACCAGGTGGTGGTCTTGCTCGACTCCGACGAGGGTGGGCGCCGTGGCCGTGACGCCCTCACCAACTGGGTCCAGGGCGCAACCCTCCCGGGTCGTTGCCACATCTACGCCGGCCAGTTGGTAGGGCCGAAAGACCCTGGTGACCCTGCGACCACCCCCGGCCACATCACCACCGCTTTGGCCAACGCCGACGAGGTGGCGCACATCTAAGGGGACTTTACCGGAGTAAATATCTCCACAAATGTGCAAGAAACACTTGCGCAATCGCAAGCCATGCCCGATACTGGGTACATGGAAGCCATCACCGACACCGCCATCATCAACGCCGCCGACTACCGGCCCGAGGCCGACCAGGCCCAGCGCTCCATCGTCTTCGACCCTGACCAGTTTGCCGCCGCCTGCGCGTTCGTCGGCATGGTGGGAACGCCCTTCGTCAAGGTCCGAGTCAAGGGCCCCCGCCAGTTCCGTCCGCTCGCCTACACCGAGCACCTGGAGCAGGGGTACCGGGTCTGCCTGACCGCTCCGCCCACCATGACCGACGAGGGTCTCCAGGCCGTGCTCAACACCGCCCTGCTGGGCGAGCTGGGGCTGATCGCCGGGATGGACACCATGCCCTTCACCGATGCCTTCAAGATCGTCACGGTGGTCCCTGCCGCATGAGCGGGACCATGTCGAAAGACCTCGCCAAGCTGGCCAAGGCCCTACGCGCCGAGGGCTGGACCGTGGAGCTGACCCGCAAGGGCCACGTCCGCTGGACCGCCCCGAGCGGGGAGGCCACCGTGACCGGGGCCCACCCCGCTCCGCCCACCATGCGCCGCGTGCGTGGCCAGATTGCCCGACTCCAGAGAAACATGGAGAAATGATGCAAGAAACCCTTGCGCAATCGAAAGCCGTGGCCGATACTGGGTACATGGAAGCCACCACCAACCTCAACCTCACCGAGGGCGACACCGTCGTGACCTTGGACATGGACGGCACGCTGGAAGACCCCTGGGCGTGCTGCGGGAAGCGGGACCGCATGGGAGCCTCGGGCACCTGCAAGCACCTGCGCACCGACACCGTCACCCGGATCACCAACCTGTTGGCCGTCTACCCCCACGCCAAGCTGGTGGTCCTGAGCTGGCGCGCCGGCTGCGAGGGCGTCACCCGTCGCTGGCTGGGCGAGGTCGGCATCGACGTGGAGGCCGTGTTCGTGCCCCGCTCGCCCGATTCGCTCGCCATCGGCGCTGCTGACGCCGGCCAGGTCGGCTTCAAGGTCAACGTGGTGCGAGCCCTCGCCGCCATGGGCGTGGAGGTGCTCACCGGCTTCGATGACAACGAGGCCGTGGTGGAGGCCCTGCGCGCCGAGGGCGTGCCTGCCCTGTTGGCTCCCCGCCTGGTCCAGGTGGAGCGCTGGGAGTGGGCCGCCGGCTACCTCGGGGCACCCAAGCCCCGCCTGGTCGACGCCACCGACTTCGCCAGCATGGACCTCTACAACACCCGCCGTGCTGGCTGACGTAGGAAGACCACCATGGAAACCGACCCGATCACCACCGAGCAGCTCGACCCCACCGCCGTGAAGGTCAACATCCCCGGCGTGGGCGAGCTGGTCATCATGCGGTACACCGCCGACGATGGCACCCAGGGCGCCCGCATCCTGGAGACGCTGGAGACCAACGCCGCCCCCACCACCGTGGAGCCAGGATGACCACTCCCCACCGCATCGAGCTGACCTACGACGAGCGCGTCTTGGGGATGCTCCAGGGCCATCTGCTCGGGGACGCCTGGGGCTCGGCCTACGAATTCGGCGCTGCCATCCCCGTCACCGCTCCGCTGCCCTTCACCAAGGGCATCTTCGGCCACCCCGCCGGCACCGGCACCGACGACACCGCCGTCATGCGCGCCGTGGCCGCCACCCTCATCGAGCTGGAGGGCAGCTTCCACCCCGCCGTCTACGCCCGCCACCTGGTCGCCTGGGCCGACACCGGACCGCTGGACATCGGCGGGCAGACCGCCAAGGCCGTGCGCTACTGGCGCTCCGGCTCCCCACCGCCGCCCGACTCCCGCTCCCAGGGAAACGGGGCACTCATGGGTTCGTGCCCGCTGGGCGTGCTCGGGCCCGCCGCTGCCTACGACGCTGGCGCCGACCTGGCCGCCGCCACCCACCCCTCGCTGGTCACCTGCGAGGCCGTGGCCGACTACGCCGAGCTGCTCGCCCTCATCCTTCAGGACGACGCCCACCCAGACCTGGTCGACGTCACCGAGCTGGAGCCCCTCAACTGGGAGCCAGTCGGCCCCAAGATCGGCTGGGTGACCGGCTGCGAGTGGCTCGCCCGAGCTGCGCTCCAGCGTGCGCTCATCACCGACACCAGCCCGGTGGAGGCCCTGGGGTGGGTCATCCGCCAGGGTGGCGACACCGACACCAACGGAGCCGTGGCCGGGGCTCTGCTCGGAGCCTGGTTCGGACCGTGGCCGCCAGACTTCCTGGCCAACCTGGACCCCGCCGAGCTGAACACCAACACCCAGCTGGCCGCCGCCCTCGCCCGAGTGGGCGACCGCCCCTAGCTCTCTCCGAGGGACTCCCGCCCCCCTCGGGCAGACCAGCAGCCCCAGCCACCCTGCCCGGCTGGGGCTGCTGCGCGTCCGCGTACATCTGGCGCGCACACCGGGCCGGCTCCATGCTGCGCACCGTGAGCGAGCGCGCCAAGATCATCGAGCTGGCCGACGAGGTCTTCCCCGCCGGCGCCGTGGCCGTCATCCACCTGGACGATCCCGCCACCAAGGTGGGGCCCCGCACCTTCCGCAAGCGCATCCTGCGCTACGGAGCCTGGCAGCACGACAACGCCCCCGGCAAGGTGCTGCGGGTGGACCGCTCCTACGGGGAGCGCATCGCCAACAACTTCGCCACCAAGGTCTTCGACGCCGTCAAGGCCGTGAAGGGCCACCCCAAGAACGACGCCGAGCGCATCGCCTTGGCATCGGGGGACATCCTGGCCGTGGAGGCCACCGACGATGGCGTCTACATGACCGTGGCCGTCCCCCAGGACGTGGCCACCGAGATCGAAGAGGGAAAGATCGTCGGCTGCTCCGCCGGCATCGTCCCCGAGTACATCGACCACGAGCTGGGAGGCCGCGGCAACGTGGGCCCCGTGCTCGACCACGTAGCGTTCACCAACAACCCCTACATCAAGGGGCTGGGTGGATTCGATCCCGTACATCTGGCGGACCATTCGCAAATCGTGCTCCTATCCCTGAGCACCGAAACCCCGGAGGAGACCCCCATGGACCGCACCGAGCTGGCAACCAAGGCCAAGGAGCTGGGCATCGACATCGACGCCCTGGAGGCCGACGCCGCCGCCAAGCCCACCCTGGAGGCCGAGCTGGCCGCGCTGAAGGCCGAGGTCGCCAAGGCCCCCTCGCCCGAGAGCGTGAAGGCCGATGCCACTGAGGCCGCCAAGGGCGAGCTGGTGACCGCCCTCTCCGACGCCCTCGGCGCCGGGGGACTCATCGAGCTGGCCGAGGGGGCCACCGCCGACCTCTCCACCGTCGTCACCGCCGTGGTGAACGGTCTCGCCGCCGGCAAGGCCACCCAGGAGAAGCTGCTGCTCTCCGAGGCCGAGCACGACGTGGACGACCTGGTGAAGGCCGGGCGCATCCTCCCGTCCCAGCGTGACGCCATGGTGAAGGTGCGCCTCTCCGACGAGGACACCTTCAAGGCCCTGGTGCCCGCGACCCCCATCGTGGACCTCTCGGAGCACGGCACCACCGGCGCCGACGGAACCGACGAGATCCTCCTGGCCGACGGCACCGCCGTCTCGGCCGAGGTCGACCGCCTCTACGCCCTCATCGAGGGCGACTGAGCCTCCGGGCTCGCCCCCAACCTCCACCCATCCGAGCACCACCCCGAGAGGGAGACACACCCCATGGCAATCAACGAGATCCCCCAGCCCGGGCTCACCAGCACCCCCACCCAGCGGGACAAGGAGATCCTCTTCTCCACGGGTGGGCTCCTCCAGAAGGGTGGCACCCTTGCGGAGGACGCCACCGCCGGCCCCAACAGCGACGGGGTGCTGCCCTCGGGCACCGTCCTGGCCGAGCTGGCCGACGGCACCTACGTCCAGTTCGGCGGGGGTGCCAGCGCTCCGGCCAACGAGGTGCAGACCATCACCATCGACGCCACCGGGGGCACCTTCACCGTCACGGTGCTGGGCAAGACCACCGGGGCCATCGCCTGGAACGCCTCGGCTGCCGTCGTGAAGGCCGCCATCGTGGAGGCCATCCCCGACGCCACCAACGATGACTTCACCGTCACCAAGGCGTCCCTGGTCTACACGGTCACCTTCAAGGGCCAGTACGCCGCCAAGAACCACCCGGCCATGACCACCGGCGCTGGCTCGCTCACCGGTGGAGCCGGCACCGCCGTGGTGGCCACCGCCACCGCCGGCACCCCGGGCACCGAGGACGGCACCGAGAAGGCCACCTGCGTGCTGCGCTCCGCCGTGGACGTCTCGGCCGGCGACATGCCTGGCACCCTCATCTTCGCCGGGCGCCTGAAGCTGGACCAGCTCGTCGGCTGGACCGACGACGCCGCCAACGACCTCAACGCCACGGTCAACGCCAACCGCAACTTCGTCAAGTTCTGACCCACCCGGGCCGGAACGCACACCCACCACACCCACGAACACCCTGAGCAGGGAGCAACCAACACCATGCCCGAAATCAGTCTCCTCCAGCCCACCGTGCTCAACGGGCTCATCGAGAAGTTCACGGCGCCCGAGAGCTACCTGGGCCTGTCCCAGGTCTTCGGCCGCCGTGTCCCGTCGATGGACCCCACCGCCAAGTGGGACGTGATCGAGGGGAACCGCGAGATCGCGGCCCCCAACCAGCCCAACAGCGAGGCCCACATCGTCCCGCACCTGGGCTCGGGTGAGCGCACGGCTTCCTTCATCTACCTGCGTGAGAAGAAGGTCTTCAAGCCCACCACCATCCGCTGGCTCCGCCAGCCGGGCACGCTGGCCACCAAGAACGCGGAGGCCGCCGTGCTGCGGGAGGTCCGGGACCTGGACCGCCGCTTCGACGCCTTCGCGGAGTGGTGCATCTGGCAGGCCCTCTCGGGTGGCATCGTCCTGAACTACCCGGACGTCAAGGCCAGCGTGGACTACGGCTTCTCGTCCACGCACAAGCCCACCGTGACCAAGGGGTGGAACAACGCCACCAAGACCGTGGCCGAGCTGCTCGCTGACGTGACCGCCTGGAAGCGCCTCATCGAGCTGGACGGCCGAGTGGTCGCCACCGACGTCTGGCTCTCGGGCAAGACCATGGACTACGTCACCGCCATCTGCGCCAGCTCCAGCCTCATCTCGGACCGGATGCGGGACCAGCTGCTCAACACCGGCATGGTCTCGGGGCTCTTCGGCCTGACGTGGCACGTCTACGACCTCGGCTACGTCGATGCCGCCGGCGCCGCCCAGCGCTACATCGCTGACGACGTGGTCATCATGACCGCCAGCGACAACCAGGCTTTCTACCTCATGGAGGGTCCGACCGCCGACGACGACGCCCCCATCAACTTCACCGGCAAGTTCGTGAAGAGCTGGAAGGAGCCCGATCCCTCGGCTCGCCAGCACCTGGAGGAGTGGTCGTTCCTCCCGATCATCGAGCGTCCCGAGCAGGTGGTCTACGTGGAGACCGTCGCCCTCTAGGTGACCTGGCCCACTCGGGCAAGAGACCACCCCAAGGTGGAACGGGGACAACAGCCCGGGGAGCTTCGGCCCCCCGGGCTGTTGGCATCTCCGGCCCTCGCCGGCCCCGGAGCTAACGTCCCTGGCACACCCTCAACACCCAGCCACTTCCAGGGAGCCAACACCGCCATGAGCACCACCCCCGACACCACCCCCGTTACCACCACCTACGTCCGCTTCATCTCCTCGGGGCTCACCTGGGCGGGCGCCGTGCGCCGGCATGGTCACGTCCTGGCCGTGACCTCTGAGGAGGACCCTGACGGCGTCCTGTCGATGAGCGAGAAGGACCAGCGCAACACCTGGGGGCGAGCGTTCTACGAGACCCTGACCGCCGAGGAGTACGCCGAGGCTGCTGGTGCCCCGTCGATCACGCCCGAGGCCGCCCGCCCGCCCAAGACCCCACCTCCGCCCGGAGCTGGGCCCGAGATCACCCGAGGTGGCGAGGCCATGCCGGCGCTCGCCACTCCCGGCCACGTCCCGCCCGCCGCGCACCCCGACGGCGCCGAGGCCGCCCCGCCTCTGGCTGACCCGCCTCTGGCTGACCCGCCTCCGCCGCCCGCGCAGACCTCCGACCGCTGGCCCTGGTACGCCACCGCCAACGTGGCCGAGACCCTCGCCCAGGTGGCCGACATGTCCGAGGCCGAGGCCATGGACTTCCTGACCTGGGAGCAGTCGCACAAGGCACGCACCAGCGTGCTGGGACCGATGAAGGGGAACTAGCCCATGACCATCATCACCGAGCTGCTGCCTGACCACTTTCTCACCGTGGGGCAGATGCGGGCCCTGACCGAGTTCCCCGTGGTCGCTGCCCGCTCTGACGCCCGCCTTGGGTTCTACCTGACGCGGGCGCATACCCTGCTCTGGGACTGGCTGCCGTTCGATGACCGCGGGGACCAGCACAACTTCACGTCCCAGATGGCCGTGGCTACGTTCATGATCGCGGAGAGCCTCGCCCTGGCCAACCCCTCCCGGGCTGCCCAGGCCGCCGGCTTCTCCAGCGAGACCATCGGGAAGTACAGCTACTCCCGGGCGCCCGGTGGCGGCTCCACCGGCCAGGGCATCAAGGGAGACCTGGTCCCCGATGAGGCCATCGCCATCCTGGAGCGCTGGAGCCAGGTGGACGACGCCGCCATCGGCGTGAGCACCACCGAGGTCTTCCGACAGGCCGCCATCTCGGCCGACAACGAGCTGGTGCGCGTGTTCGCCATGGGCGACGACCTCCATCTCTCCGATTCGGGTGGCAGCACCGGCTGGGGCAGCACCGGCGTGCGGGGCTGACGTGGACCACCTGTTCATCCACCGCCTGGAGGTGCTGCGCCGGGCGCCCGAGGGGGAAGAGGACGGCACCCCGGTGCTGGGCGGTTGGGAGCCCATCGAGTGGTCCGACCCCATGGGTGAGCTGACCGGCCAGACCTTCGGAGCCTGCCGGCTCGACACCCCCCGAGACGTCATGGTCACCAAGACCGACGGCTCCAAGGTCACCGTGCAGAAGAGCACGGTGCTGACCTCCATGGGCTTCCCCGGTGGGGAGCTGGACCGCCTGCGGGTGACCACGGCTCTGGGCACCCAGGACTGGGTGGCCGAGGGCGTGACCGAGGCCGAGGGCCAGCACGGGCCACACCACATCGAGGTCAACGTCAAGCGCGAGCTGAACCGCTGACGCCATGGCATCCATCCCGGTCGCCGGCTACCCCGCCGCCCAGTTCTTCGGACCTCCCGGCAAGTCCTACAAGGGGCCCAAGGCTCTGCCCAAGGGGCAGCTGCTCATGCTGGTGGGAACCGAGCAGCTAGAGGACGAGCTGCTCACCCTGCTGAAGAACGCTGGTCCGCTGAAGCTGACCGCCCTCAACGAGATAGGGCTCTTCGGGGAGGCCGAGACCAAGATCCGCACCCCGGTGGACTACGGCGTCCTGCGCGCCAGCATCGGCCACGCCACCCCGGGTGACATCCAGCCGGGCTCCACCGAGACCCTGGGCCCCGATGACCCCGTCTGGGAGCTGACCCCGGCATCGGTCACCTGGGGTACCAACATCCACTACGCGCCGTGGATCGAGGACGGCTTCACCATGCACACCCGCCGAGCCGTCTGGTTCGATGACATCCAGGGCTTCCGCATGGTGGACCCTTTCTCCTACCGAGGTGCGCACATGTTCGCCGCCGCCGTGCAGGTGACCGAGAAGGCCGTGGTGCCGATCCTCACCCACTGGCTCACCGTCGCCATTGGAAAGTCAGGACTGTGAGATGACCACCATCACCCCGGACCAGGTCGACCTGACCGAGCACGTCTTTCGCTCCCTGCGAGGCTGGCTCCACCAGCTCTTCCCCTCGGACCACATCCTCACCGAGACCCGCCAGGACGCCCACCTCTCCGAGGACGACGCCACCGACGGCACCACCACCCCCGGGCGCCCGCTCTGGCACCAGAAGATCACCGCCGGGCCAACCTGGTCCGAGCACACCCGGGCCAGCTCCAAGATCGACCTGACCATCGAGCTGCTGCGCAACTGCGAGAGCAACTGGGACGCCCAGCGCTCCGCCGGGCGCGTGCTCGCCAACGCATCTCGCCCCGGCGGGCGCATCCCGCTGCGCGCCTACAACCTGGTCTTCCCCCAGCCACCCCAGATCACCGCCGACGCCACCCCGGGCACGCTCCCCGCTGCGCTGCTGGTCGCCGTGGCCGCCGTGGGTCCCGACGGCATCGCCTGCACCCAGCCCAGCGAGCCGCTGACCGTGGCTCCTGGCAGCTCCAGCGTGTCGGTCACGCCCCGCAACTGGCCGGCCGGGGCGGGGCTGGGCTACTCCTGGCACGTCTACGCCGCCGAGCCTGGGGACGCCCTCACCAAGCAGGCCAGCATCCCCGCTGGCGGTACCGCCGTGCTCTCGGCGCTGGCCACCGGTACGACCTCCCCCACCAACCTGCGCGCCGACATGCTGGGTATCCGGGTCAACGCCGTGGACGCCCAGCCCATCGAGGTGGAGGGGGCAGCTACGCCCACCTGGGACATGCGTGCCACGCTCCGGCTGACCGTCCAGGTGCCGAGGGTCTTTCCCGCACATCTGGACGACATCATCACGCCCTAGCACCATGCCGAGCGCAGAGCGCACCAGGTCGCTAAGGAGGCCCACCAGCCATGCAGGCAAACCCTCTCGTTTCTGACTACACCATCCTCGGCTCCTACGGGGAGCTGCACCAGGTGGTCAACGCCGTGTCCCCCGGCTCCGTGAACGAGGTCCAGAGCCTGGAGGTGGCCAGCGCATCCGATGGCACCTTCACCCTGACCTTCAACGGGCAGACCACGGCTCCCATCGACCACGACGCCAGCGCCGCCACCGTCCAGGCAGCGCTGCTCGCGCTCACCAACCTGGATTCGGGCGATGTGGTCGCCACGGGTGGCGCTCTCGGGACCAACCCCGTGGTGCTCACCTTCGGCACCGCCTGGGCTGGGCGCAACGTCCCCCAGATCACCGCCGATGGGGGCTCCCTGGTCGGCTCCGGAGCCTCCGTCGAGGTGGAGACCACCACCAGCGGAGCTGCCGCCGGCACCACGCTCTGGCTCGCCAACGTCACCCAGGTGGAGGCCCGCATCTCCATCGACCGCCAGGAGATCCGCCGCTCCGGCACCCGCAAGACCGGCTACAAGCGTGGGGCCATCTCCGCTGACGGCACCATCACCGGCTTCAAGGTGACCTCCCGCTACGTCGCTGCCATCGCTGGTGAGATGGAGGACGAGAGCAACCCGCCCGCCCCCATGGTGCTCGACATCGTCCTGGACGATCCCGAGTCCCTGGGCGTGGAGCGCCTCCGCCTGCTCGACGTCAAGCTCTGGGAGCTGCCCTTCGGCTTCAACGTGGGAGACGTCATCGAGGAGGCCATCCCGTTCACCTTCGAGGACATCCGAGTCCTGGAAGAGATCACCGGCCAGATGACCCGATAGGAGCTGACCACCACCATGGCAGAGACCGCGAAACAGCGCGCCGAGCGCGAGGCCAACGAGGCCGCCAACGAGGACACCTCGTCCACCGAGGCCGCTCCGTCCATCGAGGCCACCCAGGAGCCCCAGGAGTCCCCCAGCGAGCCCGCCGCATCACCCGCGGCTGGCCAGGCCCCAGAGCCCGAGCTGACCCTGGCAGAGGCCCGGGAGAAGGCCGGCCGGGAGCTGGCTGCTGCCGAGGCCCTCTACTACGCCGGGCAGGCCACGTTGGCCGAGGTGCAGGCAGCACGGTCCGCGTGGAAGGCCACCCGGCGCGGCTAGAACATCCCTAGGCCCAGGAGCGCCGGCCGCTCTCTCGGGCTAAGGCTCGGGGGCCTGGCGCACCTCCTGGGACCTGGTACCACCACCAGAGTCCACTAAGGAGGACCACACCATGGGCAACACGCCCGCCAACCCCCGTCCCGACGCCGCCGAGCCCAGCGAGGACGAGACCCCCGATGTCTCGCCCATCGCCGGCGCCAGCGTGGACCCGCTCCATGCCCTCTTCAACATGGACCTGGCCGCCGCCGAGAACATCACCATGACCGTGGACGTGCCCCTCGTCACCGGCCAGGTCATCCCCTGGACCTTCGGCATGATCGACCAGACCATGATCGAGGAGGTGCGGGAGCGCTGCACCAAGTGGGTCCGCAAGCCCGGCTCCCGCAAGGAGAAGATGCAGGAGCTGGACAACGCCCGCTTCAACCGCGAGATCATCGTGGGGGCCACCGTCAAGCCCGACCTGACCGACCCCCAGCTGGTGGCCAAGTTCACTCCGGCTCGCAACGCCGCCGAGATGCTGGACCGCTTCTTGAAGCCCGGCACCATCCAGAAGCTGGGCGACCAGGTGCTCGACTTCTCGGGCTACGACGACGAGGAGCTGGTGGCCGAGGGGAAAGGCTGATCCTGGGCGGCCATCGGGAGGCCGTTCACCTGGCCATCGCGTGGAGCCGGCACCACCGCTTCCCCAGCGAGGTGCTGGCTCTGCCCCAAGGTGAGCGAGCGTTCATCTACGCCGCCCAGGAGATCGCCCAGGAGGCCGAGAGAAAGACCACCCCCCAGCCCGATTCGGGCACATCTGGGGGACAACCGCAAGACCGAGCAAGATCCTTCCGCAAGGACGTGCTGGAGGGGAGGTGACCCGTGGGCCGCAACCGGATACAGGCAGTCGTTGACCTAGAGGACCGCCTGAGCGGGAAGCTCGCCAAGGTCGCCCGCTCGGTCCGCGGGTTCCGTCAGGAGACCGACGCCAGCGCCCGCTCCACATCCAAGTGGGGCGGGCAGCTGGACAAGATGGCCACCAAGGTCCACAACTTCTTCGGAGCCAAGACCAAGTCCCTGGTGCGCGGCTGGTTCATGTCGATGAAGGTCTCGGCCGCCATCGGCATGGCCGGCGTCTCCATCGCCATCGGCAAGGCGTTCAAGGACTACGTGGCCTTCGAATCCACCCTGCGCAACACCACCGGCCTGCTCGCTGGTGGTGGCATGGGGACTAAGGGCGTGGAGAAGGCGTTCGATCAGTTCCGCCAGGACATCTACCGGCTGGCGCCCAAGCTGGCCAAGACGCCCCAGCAGCTGGCCGAGACCCTCTACGACATCGTCTCCGGTGGCTTCTCCGGGGCTGACGCCACCATGGTGCTGGAGGCTGCCACCAAGGGTGCCAGCGCCGGCAACACCGATCCTGCCGTGGTCGGCAACGCTCTGGTCAAGACCCTCTCCGCCTACGGCTACGGGGCCAAGGAAGCCACCCGCATCACCGACCAGATGTTCCAGAGCGTCAACCTCGGCATCATCTCGTTCGAAGAGATGGCCCAGCAGATTGGTGACGTGGTGGGGCTCGCCGCCACCGCCAAGGTCCCCTTCGAAGACCTCATGGCTGCCATCGCCGTCATGACCCGCAAGGGCCTGGTTCCGGCCGAGGCGTTCACCAGCCTCAACCAGATGATGCTCTCCGTTCTGTCCCCCGGGCAGGCCGAGAAGGAGGCCGCCTCCGCGATCTTCGGAGCCGACGTCGAAAGCATGTGGAGCGCCCAGGCCATGGCGGCCAAGGGGATCTCGGGCGTGATGGATGGGCTCATGTCCAAGCTCGACCCCAGCCCCGATCAGATCAAGCGCATGAACAGCATGAACGCTGAGGTGGCCGACCTCGCCACCGCCGAGGTGGCCGGCGACAAGCTCGACGTGCTCACCAGCTTGTTCGGCAACGTGCGGGCCCTGCGAGGTGCCCTGGTGCTCGCGTCCAAGGAGGGCTACACCTTCGCTGACGCCCAGGAGCGGGCCGGCAAGGCCGCCGGCGCCACCGGCAAGGTGCTGGAGCAGCAGCGCAAGACCGTGAAGTTCCAGCTCGACCAGCTGAAGAGCTACGCCAACGTCTTCTCGCTGGAGGTGATGCAGGACATCGCCCCCGCCATCGGTGAGAAGACCAAGGAAATCTCCAACTTCTTCCGCGAGGTGATGGACTCGGCCGACTACCGCAACGCCAAGGGCATGGGCAAGATCACCGTCCTGGGCAAGGCCGTCTGGGAGGAGGTCTCGGGCTGGTGGGAGAAGAACAAGGCCGCCGTCTCCAAGAAGGTGAGCGACGGCATCGACTGGCTCGGGGGCACCGTCGTACCCCTGGTGGCTGACATCGGCTTCCAGATCGGCCAGGCCCTGGTGCCCGCCATCTGGAAGGGGCTCATGAACACCACCCCCGGCCGGATGCTGGTGGCCGGCGTGGCCCTCTCCTGGGGCAACAAGCTCGGCGGGGGCATTGCGAGCCAGATCGCCCAGGGAGCCGCTGGAGGGGCAGCAGGAGGGGCATCTGGGCAGGCCGCTGGAGGCTCCCTGCTCGGACCTGGGGGAACGCTGCGCATGGCCGCCGGCACCGCCATCGCCGTGACCGGAGCCGTCATGGCCGTGAACGAGCTGCGCATGACCTACAACCGAGAGGTCAAGCGGGTGGACGAGGCCGCCGCCCAGACCGCCACGAACCTCCAGACCATGACGCCCACCCAGCTGACCGAGGCCGAGAAGCGGGCCAACGCGGGCAAGTGGGAGGCCAAGGACTACCTGACCATTGGGCTCACCGCTGCGCTCGACAAGGAGAAGCGCAACTGGGCAGCAGCGCAGATTTACTCGATGCTGCCCGGCCGCAAGTCCCCGGGGGAGCTGGTGGCTGCTGAGAAGAACCGTGACCTCCAGCGCACCACCGCCAACACCATCGCCAGCTACGAGCAGAACGGGCTGCTGCCTGCCCTGGAGAAGCTCTGGTACAGCCCGAACAACGAGCTGCTGAAGACCGTGCTGAAGGGCAACGACGCCAAGACGTGGACCGACCAGAACAACCTGACCGCCAGCGCGTTCCGCACCGGCGAGGTCGCCAAGATGGGCGACTTCTCCAGCACCATCCGCCAGTATTCCGAGGACCCCACCAAGCTCTCCGCTGCCCAGCGAACCGCCGTGGAGTTCCTCATCGCCAACACCAAGGACACCGTCGGCAACATCACCGACTCGGCCGACGCGCTCTACAACCAGGGCTACAGCCAGGAGACCTTCTCCCGAGCCCTGGAGATCGCCAACCCCATCCTCGAGGACGTGGGCCTGAAGACGATGGAGTGGGCCGTGATGCTGACCGCGGCCAAGAAGGCCCTGGACGACGCCAACGCCTACCTGGCCAGCGCCCCCACCGGAGCCGCCTTCACCAACCCCTTCGGACTCAACCGTCCGCTGAACCCCGACCAGACCCGCCCCTCGGGAACCGGGCCCGGCTGGGGAATGGGAGCCGCCAGCACCAACCCCACCGGGGCCAGCCCCACCGACCGGCTGCCCGCCTTCGCCCCGCCGCGCAAGCCCACCGTGCCCCCCACCCGGGTGCAGAAGAACGCCCTGGGCTCCCGGGGCATCGTCCGCAAGCCCACCCTGTTCCTGGCCGGCGAGAGTGGGGACGAGGACTTCTCCTTCACCCCCCACTTCAAGGGCGGGGTGGATGGCGGGGGCTCGGGCAAGCGAGAGGTCAACATCAACGCCCCTCTGGTGGGCCAGGTGCTGGTCGACCCCAACGGCAAGAGCACGGCCGAGATCGCTGACGAGCTGGCCACCATGGTGCTCGACCACCTGGAGAATGGCGCATGACCACCAACTTCATCTGCACCGTGCAGGAGATCGGCGGAGTGGGCTTCACCTTCCCCGTGAACCCCGAGACCTACTCCGCCACCGCCGGCCGCAACTACGACGAGCAGCAGTTGCTCGGCTCCCGGGACATCCCGATGGTGGGCTTCGCCAAGCTGGAACACCTGAACTTCACCGCCATGCTCCCGGGCATCTTCGACGCCAGCTACTGCAACCCCGGGCTCTTCCTTGGGCCGACCGCCGCCTACTCCCGGCTGAAGACCTGGGCGACCGGCGCCGGCGGAGGCAAGACCCGCCCGCTGCGCGTCACCATCCCCGGGCTGCTGGCCGAGACCATGTTCCTGGCCCAGGCCGACGTGAGCACCCAGCCCTCCCAGGAGTTCGGGGACATCTGGGTCGACGTCGAGTTCGTGAAGTGGATCGACCCTCGGGAGCCCCCGGCTCCTGGTGGCCAAGGCGTGCCGACGCTGCCCAACCCCTACTCCCCGGTGCCGATCCCGGGCTTCCCTCCGCCGGCCGAGATCCCCTACCCCACCTACCCCGAGAACCCCCACCCGCCAACGCCGTCCAACCCGATCTTCCAGCCCTCCGTCATCACCGTGTCGAGCGGGGACACGCTCTGGGCACTGGCTCGGCACTACTACGGCGCCGGAACCGAGTGGCGGCGCATCTGGGAAGCCAACAAGCCACTGGTCTCGGGTGACCCCTACGTGCTGACCCCCGGCGAGACCCTCCGTCTCCCGAGCTGACGCCGTGCCCACCGCCCACGCCATCAACGACCCCGAGTGGAAGAAGTTCCGCCTCGTCACCGAGGGGAGCGCCTACAAGGCCCGCCTGGGTAGCGCTGGGGTCTCCTTCGCCCCTCTCGACGTCACGCCCTACGTCGACTCCATGAGCCTGACCGAACAGGCCGGCGAGGCCGCCCAGGTGCTGGAATTCTCCGTCGTGGACACCACCCGCCGTGGGGAGGTGAACCCGCTCCAGGGCATCACCGTGGGCACCCACGTCCGACTGACCGGGCCCATCGCCAACCCCTACCTCGGCCAGAGCCTCATGCCCAACGAGAAGCTCTTCAACGGGCTGATCTTCAAGGCCGGCCGGAGCCACGGTCCCAACGGAGCCACCCGCACCTTCCGCGCCTACGACCCCTGCACCTACTTCTCCCGCACCGAGGACACCCAGGTCTTCGTCGGCAAGACGTTCACCGCCGTGTTCCTGGACATGCTGGCGCGCCACAACTTCACCAACTTCGTCACGGTCTCCACCGGCATCAAGACCGGCAAGATCATCATGGGCCCCGGCTGGACCGTCCACCGCCTCTTCCTGGAGCTGGGCAAGCGCACGTTTGACTCGACCGGGCGCGCCTACCACGTCCGGTCGAACCCCACCCGCCTGCGAGGCGCCGACCTGCTGACCTTCGGGGGCAGCGACCGGGTGACCTGGAACGTGATTGACGGGCTCAACGGGGCCCTCACCCAGTACGACTACGAGGACTCCGCCGAGAACGTGCGCACCCACGTCATCATCGTGCAGGAGGAGTACGACGAGGATGGCGAGTTCAAGGCCCTGAAGAAGCAGCGGGAGGGCTACGTCACCGGCGAGCTGCGGGAGGTCTTCGGGGACCTCATCAAGCTGGTGGCGCCCGACTCCACGCTCATGGAGAAGTGGGGCTCCCGGCCCAACTGGTGGCAGATCGACCAGTCCCTGAAGGACCAGATGGCCCAGGAGCTGGCCAACGTCGGCACCACCGCCCAGAGCGCCACGCTGAAGAGCCTCTACATCCCCGGCATCCGAGTGGGCGACCGCATCAACGCTGGCACCAACGTGGGCGAGCAGCGCCAGAACGGCTGGATTGTCGAGAGCGTCCAGACCACCTGGCAGGGCACCGGCGTGGGCCAGGACATCGGCATCATCGCCAAGCCGCGGGACTCCGCCCTAGGGTTCGTGTCGTGAGCACTGAGCTGGGTACCGCTCGGGCTGCGTCCCGCCTGGCCACCGCTCTCCGGCGCGCCGGCCAGAGCAACCCCACCGCCAGCGGAGCCGTTCTGGGCACCGTGGTGGAGGGCGACACCCCCACCCTGACGGTGCAGCTCGACTCCGGCCAGGTAGTCCCCCAGTGCATGGGAGACCTCATGACCGTGGGCGCCCGAGTGCTCTGCTTCTGGGTCAATGAGGGCCACGACCTCGCCGTGCTCCAGTTCGCCCCGCCAGGCTCGGTCTGAGATGGGCACCGTCTACGCCCGCACGGGCTCCCGCATGGTCCGAGCAGCTCGCAAGGCCACCACGTCCCGCCCTACCGCATCTGGGGCCGTTCTGGGCACCGTGGTGGAGGGCGACACGCCCACGCTCACCGTCGCCCTGGACTCCGGCCAGGTGGTCCCCCAGTGCATGGGGGCCGAGCTGCCCCTGACCACCCGGGTGCTCTGCTTCTGGGTCAACGAGGGGCACGACCTGGTGGTGGTGCAGCTGACCTCTGGGCCGCCCCCTGTCGAGTTCGACTGGGCCTGGACGATCCCCGCCGGCGCCGAACCCTCGGGCCGCTTCCTGGACACCGAGACCGGCGAGAGCTGGCTGGACTCGGGGCTCTTCGACCCCGCCCCGTGGTACTGGGCACCCACCGGGCTGACCCGCCTGGTCTCGGACGAGCCTGTCGAGGATGGACCCACCATCGGCATCGGCACCGTCATCCCCAGCGACATCGGCTACACCGCCATGACCGTCTTCTACTCCGCCTGGGACGCCTTCACCAAGCTCTCCGAGACCTTCCTGTTCATCGGCAACGCCATCATCGCCGTCAACAACATCAACGGCACCGCATCGCTCGCCGCCATCACCGACCTGACCTTCCCCGCTGGTGAGACCCCGTCCTACACGGTGCTGGCGTCGAACAGCGGAGGTGACCTCGGCTCTCACAACGTCCAGGTGGAGCGCACCCCTGCGGGGGACGACGACGTCTACACCGCCAGCTACGGGGCTGCCTCGCTGGAGATCACGCTGCCGAGGGTGGATGACGGCATCGTGGGGCTGGTGGCACCCTGGGCATCCCAGGGCGCCGGCACGCTCTCCACCGTCCTGTTCGCCATGACCGCCGGGGGGTTCCTGGAATGACCGACATCGACTACTACGACCCTGGGGCTCTGTTCGGCCAGCAGCTGGAAGACCTCGGCATCGACCTCTCCGAGGTGGGCATCTACGGCAAGACGTGGGAGTTCGACTTCGACACGGGGGACTTCGTGACCGACGTCGATGGCCACGTCCAGACCGTGGCTGGCCCCGACGCCCTGGTGCAGGCCCTGCGCAAGCGCCTGTCAACGCGCCGCTACACCTACCTGGGGTACCGCTTCGCCTACGGCAACGACCTCGCCGCCTATCTCGCTGAACCGCCCTCGGGAGCGACCAACGCCTGGCTGGCCGAGGTGGCCACCCGAGACGCCATCGCCACCGACCCCCGGGTGCTCGACGCCGTAGAGCTGGCCGTCACCATCGACACCGGCACCGAGGAGGGCACCGTAGAAGGCACGATCTTGGACCGCTACGGCGCCATCATCGAGGTGGACATCCCCTTCCGTTTCGACACCTGAGCGAGAGCTGAGCCCATGCCCTTCCTGCCCACCGCACCTTTCGCTGGCGAGACCGACGTGTCCATCATCGCCCGCATGTTGACCGCCGTGTCTGACGACTTCGTCAAGACCGAGGGGGACTTCATCTACGACACGCTGGCACCGTGCGCTCTGGGCATCGAGCAGCTCTACGGGCACCTGGAGACCCACATCTGGCAGTCGTTCCCCCAGCTCGCCGGGGGTGACGCGCTCGACGCCCTGGCGCTCCAGCTCGCCGGGCTGGCCCGCACGGTGGGCGAGACCGACACCCACCTTCGTGGCCGGCTGCTGGCCCAGCTCGGCACGCCCTCGGGAGCCGGCACGCTCTCGGACTACCGGCGCATCATCGGAGGGGTGGCTGGCACCGGCGTCCTGTCCATCGGTACCGCTTACGGCACCGTGCCCATCTACATCGCCTCCGATGACCATGGGGTGCCCAGCGGTCCGGTGGTGACCGCCGCCCAGGCCGCCGTCGATGCCGAGGGCATCGTGGGCATCGAGGTCACGATCATCCCCGCCAACATGGAGTACGAGGACGACTTCGTGTTGACTCTCGGGCCCAACACCGCCAGCCCCGCCACCCGGGCAGCGTGGACCGCCGCCATCGTGGAGTGGTTCGCCCAGACCGTGCCGGGCACCGAGTTCTCCGTCCCCGCCCTCATGGCGTTCGCCGGCATCCCCTCGGGGCTCTACAGCTCGCACAGCTTCGACTCCCTGACCACCACCCAGACCATGGCCGACGACGACGGCATCTTCCGGGCCACCACCGTGAGCGTGGTCTGACATGGTCGACGTCGTCGTCTGGGATGGCTCCGACCTGGTCTGGGATGGCTCCGACCTGGTCTGGGGAGACGCTGGCCCAGAGCCCGCCCCTGCCTGGCCGGCCGACCTGCTGGGCACCTTCGCTCCCCAGCTGCTCGCCTACACCCCCCACTACGCGCAGAGCACCTTCATGCGGGCCATCATCCAAGCCATCGGCTACGAGTTCGACGCCGTGCTCGCGGTCATCGAGGAGCTGGACACCCTCGCCATCTTCGCTGACTGCCCCGAGTGGGCCCTGGAGTGGTGGGAGGCCGCCTACGGGCTCGCCCCCGATGGCTGGTCCACCGCCGAGCGCCGCACCGCTCTGGCCGCCTGCCTGCTCGACGTGAGCCACTGGGACAACTACAAGACCTACGTGGCCGCCTTCGCCCGCATCGACCCCGCCGGCGTTGACGTGAGCATCACCGACTACGACCTGACCGTGACGCTGCCGCTGACCGTCACCGGCGCCGACCTCGTCCAAGCGACCTTGGCCGCCCAGCGGGCCACCCCCGTCCACATCGCTCTGACCGTCGACACCGCGTGAGCGACATGCACCCCACCGCCGAGCGCGCCGTGACCATGCTCACCGGCAAGCTGGCCGTCGTCTTCTCGCTCGCCCTCACCTTGGGGCTGGCCACCTACCTGAGCTGGAACGCCTGGACCTTGCCTCCCTCGGACAGTGCCCTCGGAGGGGTGGAACCCTTCGACCACCGCTGGCTGGCCGTCGCCGCCAGCCTCTCCGCCTGCCTCTGGGTGGTGAATATCCACAACGGCTTCGCCCTGCGCCTCTGGGTGAGCCTGCTCACCGCCACCGCCCTCGGCAGGGCCCTAGACCTGCTGCTCAACGGAAGCTCCGGGCTCGACCGAATCACCGAGACCAAGGCTGCCATGGCGTGGACCTTGCTTTGGGGCGGAGGGATCGTCGCGGCTCTTCTGGTCAACGCGTACTCTCTGCTCTGGGGGGCACCGCCCGCCCCCCAACGTGGTGAAGGACTGGCAAATGGGAGTTGAAGCAGCTGGGCCGATCCTGACCCTGCTGGGGACCTTCGGGGGAATCTGGGCCGTCATCGCCCTGTTCAACCGGTACCAGGCAGACTTCACCACCCGGTACCGCACCGAGCTGGCCACCGAGCGGGAGCTACGGAGCCAGGCCGAGTTGGAAGCTGACCGCGAGCGAGAGCAGCGCATCGCCGCCTACACCGAGGTGGGCCGCCTACAGGCCGTGCTCGCCGCTCACAACATCAAGGACACCCGATGATGACCACTGAAGACCCTCTCGCCCCGCTGGACCCCTTGGACGGGCACCACGGCATCCTCCCCCGCTCCAAGTGGGGGCGCCGCACCCTGGTGGCCGCCGTGGGGCTCATCGCCGTGCTGGGCTTCACCAGCGCCGCCGGCCAGTACCTCTCGCTGAAGAACGACGAGGCCCAGGAGACCGCGTCCCAGGTGGCCAGCTGCCGCTCCGAGCTGCGGGACATCTACAAGGACCAGCCTCGTGACTCCGTGCAGGCCGTGCTCTCGCGCCTCTCCCAGATCAACGCCGCCGGTCTGGAGGCTGCCGTGGATGGAGAGGCCGGCACCAGCGCCGATGGCGACAACCCCTACTCGGGGCTGACCTTGGCCCAGCTCCGGGAGGTCTCGGGCGAGGCCCGCATCGAGCTGGCCAAGCGACAGAAGGCAGCCGACGCCGCCAGCGCCGAGCACACCCGCCTGGTGGCCTTGGCCGCTCGGGATACCGCCGAGTACCTGTCCGAGTGTGAGAGGCTGACGCCATGAGAATCACCATTCCCAAGTGGCTGGCCGACCTCACCGAGCGGGCCGGCTGGACCGCCTTCCAGACGTTCCTGGGGGTCATGGCAGCATCCGACGTCTTCGACGTGGCCACCGTGGAGCTGGCCGCCATGGCTGCCGTCGCTGCGGGGCTCGCCGTCGTCAAGTTCGCCGTGACCGACTTCCTGCGCTCGGGCCGGCGCAGCTCCAACCTCTGGGTGGACGTTGCCGAGCGCACCGGGGCCACGTTCCTGGAGGTCTTCCTGGCCGCCGTCATCGTGAACCCTGGTGACGCTGCCACCTACAAGTACGCCTACGTCGCTGCGCTCGCCGCCGCTGTCGCCGTCGTGAAGGGCACCGTGGCCCGCCGCTTCGGCAAGCCCACCGCGGCCACGCTGCCCATGACCTTGGACCCCACGCCATGGCCGTGGGAGGGCTCGGAAGGTCCTCCGGTCGGCTAGGTCCGTCGCCCCTGCCGCCGATGACGTAGAACGTCTCTCATGCAGGTAGGACTTCACGACGAGGCCGCACCCAGCGCTGTGCTGGTTGAGACCACCACCGCCGATGGCATGTACCGCTACCGGCTCCACGCCGATGACGCCGTGGTGGTGGCCAAGCGGACCCCCGAGGGGGGGTGGGAGACCGCCTACATCTACGTGGTCGGCGGGTGTAACTGCCCAGGGTTCGCCCACCGCAACGAGTGTAAGCACGCCGACCTTGCCCGAGCCCTGCTCTGGTGGTGGGCCGAGCGCACCACCGACATGGCGTGACCATCCACAACAGCCTCGCCCTCTGGCGCCCCGACCTTGCAGCGGTAGCGCTCGACCCCACTCGCCAGATAGCGCCTCTGCACTTCAACGGCGCCTGGGACGTGGAGCCCTACGAGGTCCAGAGCCGCGGCATCGCCTGGCTCTACGCCGTGCCCCGCTCGATCCTCGGGGACGTCACCGGGCTGGGTAAGACCATCCACATCATCGGTTCCATCGTGGCGCTCCAGGTCACTGGCGAGCTGGCCGGCCGCAAGGCCCTGGTGGTGGTGGAGCCCGGGGCCGTCGAGCAGATCGCTGGGGAGTTCGCCACCAAGGCCCCCGGGCTGAGGGCGCGCCACGTCACCCCCAAGATGACCCGCCAGAACCGCCGCACGCTCTACAGCCGGGACTGCGACGTCATCATCATGGGCTATCCCACGATGTGGCGAGACGCCGCCCTGCTGACCCAGCAGCGCCTGGCCATCGTCTGGTTCGATGAGAGCACCGCCTTCGCCAACGACGACACCCAGACCGCCAAGGGAGCCCGCACCGTCACCGCCAACGTGGCCCGCATCCACTGTGCGACCGCCACCCCTGTGATGATGGGGCTGCTCGACCTCTACAGCCCGCTCCGGGTGCTCGGGCTGGCTGGTATCACCGGGACCGTCTTTGGCAACCTCTGGGAGTACCAGCACCGCTACCTTCTCGCTCGGCACCAGAGCGTGCAGCGCGCCGGAGCCGTCGTGGCCCAGAAGACCACCTGGGTGGCCAACCCTGCCACCCTCCCCGAGTTCCGAGCCAAGCTCTCCCCGTACTACCTCCGCCGCAACGACGGCACCGCCGACATGCCCGAGGTGCTCCCGCCCGAGGACATCTGGCTGGACATGACGCCGGCCCAGACCACCCGCTACCGAGCCATCCAGAACGGCGCCGAGGCCGTGGACTCACGCTTCATCCGGCTGCTCCAGGCCGCCACCACGCTCGCCAACCTGGGTGACGAGGACCACTCCGCCAAGTTCGATTGGTTCATGGACGCCCTGGAGCGCCGCTACGTGGACGACGACGGCAACCCCGAGAAGGTGGTGGTCTTTCTGGCCAACCGGGCCGCCGTGGAGGCCCTCCGTCGCCGCCTCGCTTCCGCCGGCTGGGGAGCCGCCCTCATCACCGGCGACCACCGCAACGAGCGGGAGGCCGAGCGCCAGCGCTTCTGGAACGATCCCAACTGCCGAGTGGCCATCGGAACCAAGGCCATCGAGAAGAGCCTCAACCTTCAGGTGGCGCGCTGGGCCGTCATGCTCGACCTGCTCTTCAACCCCAGCCGCATCGAGCAGTTCCTGGGCCGAGTCAAGCGCACCAACAGCGCCTTCTCCCACGTCCACCTGGACCGGGTGATGTGCCGCGGCACGGCCGAGGAGGGGCTGCTGCACGTGGTGCGCGGCCGCCAGGCCCTGGCCGACTACGTCCACCAGGACGTGTCCGACATCTTCAAGACGATGACCGCCGAGGACCCAGCCTCGGCCCAGTTCGTCCTCAACTTCGGGAGTGCCAGCTAGTGGACCGCACCGCCTCTCTGGCCGAACGCCTCCAGCGCTACACCGTGGAAGACCGTGGCCACCCCACGCCGTGCTGGGTCTGGCAGGGGCATCTAGACCACGCCGGCTACCCCGGGGCCGTGAGACGGGCTCCGCTGACTAAAGCCAAGGCGTACACCGTCATGTACGAGCACCTGGTGGGGCCGGTGCCCAAGGGCCTTCATCTGGACCATCTCTGCTCTGTCCGAGCCTGCGTCAACCCCGCCCACCTGGAACCAGTCACCCCAAGGGAGAACCAGCACCGCTCCCGCCCTTCAGGCTGCAAGCGAGGCCACGGTGCATGGGATCGCATCCGCCCCGACGGATCGCACCTATGCCGCCAGTGTGACGCCCTGCGGTCTGCCGCTTACCGAGCCAGGAAGAAGGCCCAGCTATCGCATCCGTAGAGTACGACGACCTCATCATCGGGGGGATGCTCGGAGGAGACCAGGACCGCTGGCGCCGTGCGCTGCACGAGTGCCAGCCGGCCCACTTCGTGGGCACCCACCGCACGCTCTACGAGATGGGCGTTCGGTACTACCGGGCCACGGGCTTCCCCGTCGACTACGCCCGCTTCTGCGACATGGCGTCCGAGGTTGACCCAGCGCTGCGCATCACGCTCGACGCCGAGTTCGCACGGCTCTGGTGGCTGGAGGTCCCCGAGGCCCACTACCGCTGGGCCATCAAGTCCATCAAGGACAAGCGCCGAGACGAGCACCTGGCATCTGGGCTCATGGTGGCCATGCGCACGCTGACCGAGGGGCTCGGAGGGGAGCAGGGCTACGAGGCCGCCCGCCAGGCCCTCTCGGGAGCGCTGGCCGAGATCGACAGGCACTTCGCTGCCGAGAGCCCCTACGGCAACATCCGAGAGGATGCCGGGCTCGTCTGGGCCGACTACGAGACCGCCATCGAGACCGCCGGCATCACCCCCGATGGCGTGCTGACCGGGCTGCCTGAGATCGACGCCCGCATCGTGAACCTACGGCGAGGCGAGAACATGCTGGTGGCCGCCTACTCGGGCGAGGGCAAGACCACCACCATCCAGAACATCGCGTGGCACGTCGCCGTGGCCCAGCGCCGCAACGTCCTAGTGCTCACCAACGAGAACCAGTACGACGCCTACCGGGCCCGGGTTTACAACCGCCACTCCCACCACCTGGTCCCTGGGGGGCTCTCCTACAACGACATCCGCACCGGCACCCTCTCGCCCGAGCAGGCCACCCTTTGGTGGCAGGTGTGCAACGACTTCGGCACCGGCAACTACGGGCGCCTGGAGATCGTCCAGATGCCCACCGGAGCGTCCATGGAGTGGGTCACCGCCACCTTGGAGCGCTACGCCGACGAGATGGACGTCGACCTGGTGGTGCTCGACTACATCGGCCGGATGGGGGCCATGGTCAAGCGCCCCACCCGCCGGGAGGAGCTGAACGACTCCATCAACCTCTGGGCCAGCGCTCTGGTGGGCTACGACCATGGCCGTGGAGTGCCGGGCATCACCGGGTACCAGGTGGGCCGTGAGCACTGGCGCACCGCCCAGAGCACCGGCTACTACGACCTCTCCTGTCTGGCCGAGACCTCCGAGGCCGAACGCAACGCCGCCGTGGTGCTCTCCATCCTGCGCCGCCCCGACGTGGAGCGGGAAGCCTGGGTGCAGCTGCTGAAGAACCGGGACGGCGCCACGCTGGAGCCCACGCCCATCCGCACCGACTTCGCCACCACGCTGGTGACCAGCGCCGGCACCGGGGGCTGGGGTCTGTGAGCCAGGTCAAGGACCCTAGTAGCGGTCGGTACGTGAGACGCCACGCCCCGGAAGGTCACAAGCTCTGTGGACGCTGCGGGCACACCAAGCCCTTAGAGGACTTCCCCCGAACCAGTCGAAACAAGGATGGCCGAGGGAGCCGCTGCAAGCCCTGCGCTAGCGCCGCAACTAGGGAGTGGCGAGCCGCCCACCCAGACCTGCCCGCGTGGCGCCGGGCACTTCTCCTGTCGTCCTACGGTCTCACCCAGGAAACCTTCGACGCCATGCTGGCCAGGCAGGGCGGAGGTTGCGCCTTGTGCAACGCCCCCGCTGCAACAACCCGCATTGTTGTTGACCATGACCACCAGACTGGCCGGGTACGGGGGCTCCTATGCGTGAGCTGCAACGCCGCCATCGGCAAACTTGGGGATAGTGCCGAGGCTCTGCGTTATGTGGTCACGTACCTGGAGGAAAACACCTAAATGGGCATCATCCGCATTGTTGACGAGGCCGTCTCAATCTTCACGGTGGCAGCTCACTACGGGCTCCCGTGGGCTGAGGACACGGGGCGCCGGCAGCAGGTGCATTGTCCTATGCACTCTGATAACACCCCTTCCTCCAGAGTGTACCCAGACAGTAATAGTGGCTTCTGCTGGACCTGCCAGGCCGCCTACGGGCCCTCCAAGCTGGCCGCCGTGCAGGAGGGCGTGAGCATCACCCGGGCCGCTCACATCCTCGCCCGCCGCTACGCCATCGACACCAGCCCGGACGCCGACCTGGCCGAGTTCCGTGCGCTGGTCGACCGCTGGGAGCGAGGGCCCGAGACCAACACCCCAGAGGCCAGGAGAGCCGCCTCCCTGGCCGTCAGGGCCGCCGTGGTCGACTGGTCCGCTGCCCAGCAGCTGCTGCCCCTCTACGACGCCCTGGACGCCCAGGAGCTGACCCCCGAGGACTTCCTGGACCTCGCAAGGCTTGCTCTATCGCAACCGTCTACATAGGATAGGACCATGTCTGCTGCCCCGCTCCCCACCCACGAGACCGAGTTCCACGCCCAGCTGCCCGACTACGCGTCGATGGACGAGGCCGCCGAGATCCTCGGGCGCACCACCGCTCGCATCCGCCAGATGGTCGCCAACAACAACTTCCGCACCGTCTACCGCCTCGGCAGTCGCCCCACGTACTTCTTCGACCGGGCCGAGCTGCGGGAGCTGGCTGACACCAACGAGGCCGCGGCGTGAGCGCTGGGAGCACCGACCCCCGCACCCTCACCAACAGCGAGCTGATCCAGCTGGTGGAGCTGCCCGAGGCCCACGATGGGCTCCGCTACTACCTGGCCAAGGCCGCCAAGATCGAGCTGTTGGAGGGGGCCACCCCCGAGCGCACCACCGAGCTGCTCGACGTGGCCCAGGCCCGACGATCCGAGCACCACGCCCTGCTGCGCACCCGCCGCCAGGATGGGCCCGTGGACAAGGCCGCGCTGATCGAGCAGAAGCTGGGGGACGAGAGCTGGTCCTACGTGGAGCACCAGCGCACCGACGGCTTCCGTGACGACTGCACCGGGCGCAAGGCCACGCTGGCCTTCGTCCTGCAGGGCACCAAGTCCGGGCGCACCATCCAGGTGACCCGGAACACCGTGGAGCACGCCCACGCCCACCTGCGCCCCATCACCAACTGGCCGCCGCCCCGAGGCCGGCGCCCGCTCCAGTCCCGGGAGGCTCGGGCTGCTGGCGTGGTCACCCTGGCTGACATCGGGTAGCGCACATCTAACGGGACTTTACCGGAGTAAATATCCCCACAAATGTGCGGGGGGTGCTTGCTCCACCGCAAGCCATCCACTAGGGTGCCGAGCACTCCGTAGCTCTACATCCTGAAGGATCACCATGGCCGCTCTGCCCCGCCCCTTGTCGACCCCCAGCGACCTGCAATGAGGGCCGGGCTGGACTACAACCTCGGGGGTCCGACCTACGGCACCGTCCCCTCGGACGAGGTGCTCTACGAGAAGATGTTGTCCACCGCCAGGTTCCAGGCGCGCCAGCTCCGGCTGCTCTCCCCCGATGAGGCCGCATCGGACGCGGTCATCACCGTGGTGCTGGACAAGCGCTACCAGGACCGCTGGAAGCCTGGCAACGCCGACGTCTGCACCTGGCTCTACCCCATGGTGCAGAACAAGCTCCTGGACATCCGCCGCAAGCAGCGCCGAGCGCACCGCTGGCAGCTGGAGGCCGTCGAGCGCCGCGGGAACGGGGCTCCTGTCGAGACCCACTGGCACGGGGCCCAGGACTACGAGCCCGGCACCGAGGACCCTCGCCTGGCCGACGCCGAGACCCTCGCCACCCTGGAGCAGCTCCGCCGGCGCGTGGCGCACGACCCCTTCTTCTCCGAGCTGCTCGACGCCGTCGCCGGCCGAGCCCTGGCCGGCGAACCCGTCACCATCAAGGGGCTCGGGGAGCAGTTCGGGATGCCGAAAGAGACCGTGCGAGAAGCTCTCCGGTCCTTGCGCTACCAAGCCTCCAGCACCCTGGGCGGGTGAGCCAGCTCTACGGCCACCACGCTGCGCGCCGCCAGCTCCTGGAGACGCCCGAGGGCCAGCCTGTCCTGCTGACCGGACCCTCGGGGATCGGCAAGGCCGCCGTCGCCGCTGCGATGGCCCACCACTTCGCTGACCCCATCGACGCCATGGTCTACCGACCGGTGCGCATGGCCGACACCCGAGCCCTGGCCGACTGGCTGCGCACCACCCCGATGGGCACCAAGGGCAAGGCCGCTGCGCTCGACCTGGACGGCAGCGTCCCCGCCGTGGCCCAGGCCCTGCTGAAGACGCTGGAGGAGCCCCCACGGGGCACCTGGCTGGTGCTGACGGCATCGGAGGCCGTGCCCTCCACCGTGGCCAGCAGGGTGCGCACGCTCACCCTCCGGCCGCTTTCGGACGCCGACACCTACGCCGTGCTGACCCAGGCCGGCGTACTCGGGGAAGACGCCCAGCGCCTGACCAACCTGGCCGGCGGGCGCCCCGGATTCGCCCTCGGCTACCGGGAGGCCCTCGGAGGGCGCGCCCGTGTGCTGACCCTGGCCGCCGCCATCTCCCGCCGGGACTGGTCGCTGGTGACCAAGGTGCTCCGGGGCAACTGGGACCGGGCCGCCGTGGGAGCGTTCCAGCTCTGGCTGGCCGACGTGCTCAACGACACCACCCGCGCCTACGCACCGGGTGAGCGCTACGGGCTCGACGTGCTGGTGCCCCGAGCGCACCTGACCGCTGCCGAGCGAGCGCTGGCCCTGCCGGTGCCCCCGGCGCTGGCCGTCTCACTGGCCGCCCGAAAGATTCTGAACTAATTCCGGTCGGATCGGCTTTACCTGGCGTAGCAATACACCACCTTTCGGGCGCCCCTTAGCCCAGAAACCGGGAGCTATCCCGAGAAAGCACAGAGGTGTAATTCCATGGCCGAAACGCCTGCCCCTGAGACGCCCGCCACGAGCGAGCGCCGCTGCCCCGACTACGAGGTCTGCCGGGGCTCCTGTGAGCCCGACGAGTGCCAGCGGGTAGGGCTCGACCACCCGCACCCTCGCTACTCCAAGCGGTGGAGCGTGGAGGATCGAGCTGCCTTCGGCGTCACGCCTCCGCCCAACCGTGCCTACGCCGTCGTGGAGCTGGCCCTGTCCGATGACATCGACCCCGGCGAGTTCACCCGGGACATGGTGCTCCACCTGGAGGGATTCGATGAGTGCCACATCCAGGTGCTGGCGGGGGGAGGGCTGCCGTCGCTGGCCACCTGGCTGCCGGCCAAGGCCGCCTACGACGAGATGAAGGCCCGTCGGGACGCCGTTGGAGGTGACTTCTCACCGGAGTACCGGGAGGCCAACGCCGCCCTGCGCCCTTTCGGGAAGGCCCTGGCTGACATCGAGCAACAGCTGCGCATCGAGCTGCTGGAGGCCCTTCGATGAGCGCCCGCACGTTCATCATCACCGGGCTGCCACCCGAGGTCGACGCCCAGGACGTGGAGAGCGCCATGGTCCACCACCTGGACCTGTTCCACCCCGAGGTCCGAGCCACCGAGGTCCGAGCCACCGAGGTGCTGGAGGAGGACAAGGTGCCCGCCCTGGAGCCGCTGGACTACCGGCTGCCGCCGTGCGTGGGCCGCCTGGTGGAGAGCTACAAGGCCGCCCGAGCTGCTGGGGAGGTGGCGGAGAAAGCCCGCACGGCACCGGGCTCTGGTCCCATGCAGGAGGCCCGCTACCACTTGGCCATTCGCAACGACGATGAGGCTCGGCACCGCTTCCACCAACTGCGCAAGCACCTGGCCACCGACCTGTTGCGAGAGCTGGGGGAGAAGTGAGCGCTGACGACGCCCTCTGGGAGGCCACCACCGGAAACGGCTTCCGGGTGCGCCTGGAGCCCAACGGGGCGAGCCCCACCACGCTGCGCCTGACCGTGACCCGGGTGCTCGACGCCCCCAGCCCTGGTCGTGGGCGCCGGCGCATCCAGCCGGTGCTCGACGTTCGCCAGGCCGAGGAGCTGGGGCGGGTGCTGGTGAGCTGGGCGGCCGACCACCCCGCCACCGACGCCGAGCTGCTCGCTGACCGGCTGCGCTCCCAGTCGTTCGACCCTCGGTCACGCCCGCCGTCTTGTGAGCCCTGGGGCTAGGTGACCACGTCACGCTTCGCCTCCGCCGAGCGCAAGATGACCTCGGGGACCGAGCGCAAGCTGCCACCGCTGCGCACGCTGGCCACCGGCGACGTGGCCCTGGGCACCGAGCTGGTCCGGGCCCTGGGCCATCGCCTGGCGCCTGACGAGGTCTTCGACGTCTGGGGGGACGAGCCTGCCCGGGTGGCCGAGCTGGTGCTGGCGCGCCCGCCGGCCAAGCGACGGCGCCTGGTGCGCTGGTGGTCGATCGAGGACGCCCGCCCCGGGCCCGAGGTGCTCATGGCGCTGCGCTCGCTCCGCTCGATCCGAGGGACCTGGGTGGTGGCCACCGCTGCGACGACGCCCCACCAGGCGTGGGCTGACGCTGGCATCTGGGACTGGGAGGTTGCGCTCCGCCTGTCGCCGGCCGAGCGTCTGGCGTGGGTCCAGCGCCTGCTCGGGGGAGCGCCTCGCAACGTGGCCGGCCAGGTGCTGACCCGAGTCGGTACTTCTCCGGCGCATCTGGTCGCTGCTGGTCGCGCTCTGCGCCTGGTGGTCGACTCCCAGCCCACGACCGGCGACGTCTCGGCCCTGGTGCCCGCCGACGCTGGGAGGGACTTCGTGGACGCCCTGCTGGCTGGGGACCGCCGTGGGGCCATGGCTGCTGCTCCGCTGGTGCCCGATCCCTACCAGGCTCTCCAGCGCCTCCACTGGCTCCTGTTGGACCTCTGGACGCTGGCCGAGCTGCGCCCTGCCGCGGCCAGCAGGCCCGCTCGGGAGGTGGCCGAGGTGACCGGGCTGCCGCGCTGGACGTTGGACGAGCTGATCCCCCTCGCTGCCCGCTACCCCCGGGCCAAGGTGGGCGACCGCATGGAGGCGCTGGCCGTGGCCCACGTAGGTCTGCGCCAGGCTCCAGACCTCGCCGGCCAGGTGCTGACCACCCTCGCCGCTATGTGGCTATCTGGCCGCTGACCAGGTATTGCCCGCTTGTGCGTACATCTGAGGGGACTTTACCTGAGTAAATATCTCTGCAAATGTGCAAGAAACCCTTGCGCAATCGCAAGCCATGACCGATACTGGGTACATGGAAGCCACCAAGATCCCCACCACCGACCGAGGCTACGACGAGATCGCCGCTGCCTACCCCACCTACGAGGCCCTCGCCGCCGCCTTCCGAGCTGGTGAGGTCACCAGCATGGAGATGGCCCGAGGCCGCCGCAACTTCAACGTCCACACCGCCGCTGGTGCCATGCGTCGAGCCAACGAGCGGGCCCGCCGCTACGCCACCAAGGTCCAGACCTTCAAGGCCGACCAGTACCGCTACACCGACGCCTGGTGCCTGGAGCGCCTGACGTGCGAGGCCCCCGGGCTGGAGCGGGAAGCAGCGCTGCTGCTGAAGCTGACCACCCCGGCCCAGCGCCGGGAGGCCGTGCGCATGGCCCACCGCTTCACCAACGCCACCGCTGACGCCGGCCGCTGGTCGGACGCCGTGCAGAGCTGCCTGGCCGACGCCCGCCGTGCCTACCCCGACCCCGCCGACGAGGCCCGCACCGTTCGGGCCCTCACCACCGCCGCCATGCTCATCGGTGGCCGTGGCCGCCGGGTGGCCCTCCAGGTGGCATCGTGAGCACCTACCAGCCCAACTGGATCGCCTACGCCCACGCCATCGGCAAGCACCCGAGCGAGGTGGCGGGACCCTCCGCCAACGCCCGCTTCATGGCGTTCATCTCCACCAGCTGGGCCGAGTTCACCGCCGAGACCGGCACCGTCAAGGTTGGCACGCCCGACTGGGCCGAGCGCTTCTCCGCTTGGCTGACCGCCCGCTACCCCGAGCCCCAGGAGTCCACCCCGTGAGCGTCCCCACCAAGGCCCGCAAGGGCAACGTCATCGCCTGGCCCACCACCGTCCACGTCACCCCCCAGCCTGGCTCGGGGCTGGAGCCCTCCGACTCCACCACCTGGAGGCTGGGCATCTGCGCCTCGGCCGACCGGGCCGGCATGGTGAAGACCGTGGCCGAGCTGCACTACGGCACCACCAAGCGCTTCGCCCTGCGAGACGAGCGCTACGTGGTCGACCCCGGCAGGGTGGTGCTCGACATCGAGGGGCTCACCGCCGCCTACGCCGAGCTGCACCGGCGGGAGGACTACCGCCCGCTGCGCACCGCCGAGGAGACCAAGGCCCTGGTCCAGCGCTTCACCCTGGCCGGGAATCCGTCATGACCGCCGCCATGGCGCTGGTGAGCGCCCTGTCCACCGTGGGGGCCGCCTGGGGGACCGTGGAGGTCGTCCGAGCGAGGCTCTGGGAGATGACCCCGCTGGTGCTCTCGGGCTGGCTGGTGGCCGCCGTCTCCGCTGCTCTGGTGGCCGCCACCTGACACCGTCCCAGCCGATGACGTAGAACGTCTCCCATGGGAACACCAATCGAAGACCTCCGCCCTGGTGACGCCGTCGTGGTGAACGCCGTCGTGGATCGCATCATGTCCGAGGGCATCCACGGCATCAACGCCGTGGTGGTCCGCATGACCAACGCCCAGGCCACCGCACGCCACGACGCCGTGGCGCGTGTGGTGGTGAGCGCCGACGACGTCACCGAGGCCGCCCGCCTGTGGCACTTCTCCGCCGAGCACGCCCGCCTGGCCGAGTGGCTGCTGGACGAGCGCCCCGCCGACGTGGCCGAGCGCATGAGCGACACCGGCGCCGTGGACCTCTGCCTGGAGCTGCTGGCCCGCCTCGCCGTCTGCGAGGGGCTGCTGGTGAAGCTGACCGCCGGCAAGCTGGTGGCCGACGACGTGGACTACGAGCTGACCGACGAGCAGGCCGCCACGCTCATCAAGCTGGGGATCATCGCCCCGTGAGCGACTACTGGGCCCTGACCGATCCGGCCGAGGTCATCGCCTACATCCGAGCCGCCCTGGACTCGGGCCAGCTGATCGGCGCCGACACCGAGACGATGGGCCCCAACGGGGAGGCCGGAACCCCGGCGCTCGACCGCTGGCACAACCGGCTGGTGGGCTTCTCCGTCTCGGCTCGCTGGGGTGAGGCCGTCTACGTACCACTCGCCCACGACGAGGGCCCCAACTGCCCCGTGACCCCCGAGCTGCGGGCCGTGCTGGCCGAGCTGCTGACCTGCGGCCGCACCGCCTGGCACAATGGCCACTTCGACGCCCCGCCGTTCTGTCGCCTGGCCGGCATCCGAGTGGCCGCGTTCCGAGCCGCCCACGACACCCAGCTCATGGCCCAGTGCCTGGGAGAGCGCTCCGAGGCCGGCTCCGACGCCAGCGCCGGGCTGAAGGCCCTGGGGGCCAAGTACCTCAACATCGAGCGCCCCAGCTTCACGGACCTGTTCCCCCCCAAGACCCCGTCGGCCAAGCGCCGCTTCGCCGGGCTCCCGGTGGACGTGTCCATCCCCTACGCCGCCGCCGACGCTGACGACGTGCTCGGGCTGGTGGCCGCCCTGGCACCGCTGCTCGATCACTGGAAGGTCGCTGACACCTACCGGCTGGAGATGGCCCTGTTCCCCGAGATCCTCTGGATGGAGGACCGGGGCTGCGCGCTCGACCAGGACTACGCCAAGCGCTGCTCGGACGCCCTGGCGAGCTTCACCACCGCCGGCACCGAGGTCATCTACGCCCGGGTGGCCGAGCGTCTCGGGCGCCCCCCGGTGGTCAAGCTGCAACGTACCTCCAAGGGCGAGAAGGTCTGGAAGGAGGAGCCGCTCTCGCTGACCTCCAACGACTCCCTGGCAGCGCTGCTCTTCTCCGAGCCACCCTGGGGCATCGGTCTTCACCCCGTCAAGCTGACCGGCAAGGGCAAGCCCTCTGTAGACGAGGAGGTGCTCTCGCGCCTCGCCGTGCAGGAGGACTGGCTGGAGTGGCTGCTGGAGGTGCGCTCCGCCGGCAAGGCCAAGGGCACCTACTTCGACACGTTCGCCACCTACTGCACCGACGACGAGCCCGGCCAGCTCACCCTCCACCCCAACTACCGCCAGTTCGGCGCCGAGACCGGCCGCACCGCCAGCTCGGACCCCAACGTGCAGAACCTCCCCAAGGAGCAGCGCATCGGGGCACGCAAGGACGGCACTCCGGTCATCCCCGGCGTGGAGCCCGTGACCGTGAACACCCGGGACATGCTGGTCCCCCGGGGCGGCTTCTACTTCGTGGACGTCGACTGGTCGGCCATCGAGTACCGGCTGATCGCTGGCTACTCCCAGGACCCCGGGCTGCTGGAGGTCTTCCGCAAGGGCATCGACATCCACGTAGCCACCTACGCGCTCATGTACGGGGTGGACCCCGCCACGGTCGACGGCAAGCAGCGCTCCGAGGGCAAGGCCCAGCCCGACGACTCCCCCGTGCTCACACCCGCTGGGTGGGCCAAGATGGCCGACCTGGCCGTGGGCTCCGAGGTGATCGGCTCCGACGGTCTCCCCACCGTCGTGACAGGTCTCTACCCCCAGGGACTCCGCCCCGTGGCCATCGTGACGCTGGACGACGGCACCACCGTGCGCTGCGACCATGACCACCTCTGGACAGTGCGCACCTCCAACGGGGCCACCAAGACCAAGACGGCCGCCGACCTCGCCGGGAGCCGATGGGCACTTCCCGAGTTGGCCCCTGTCACCTTTGCCCCTGGGCCAGCTCTGCCCCTGGACCCGTACCTGGTGGGCGTGCTGCTCGGAGACGGGTGTATCACTCACCATGCCAGCGTGTCCATCGGCCAGGACGACACCGAGGCCATGGTCCCGCTCATCACCGCGGCTCTGCCCGACGGCTGCGAGCTGGTCGACCGAGGAAGCAACACCCACTACATCAAGGGACCCCACGGCCGAGGCAGGTGGGACCAGAACCCCGTCACCAAGGAGCTGCGGGCGCTCAACCTGCTGGGCCGAAACTCCCACGACAAGTTCATCCCCGACGCCTACCGCTGGGCCAGCGTTGCCGACCGAATCGCCCTGTTGGCCGGGCTGCTCGACACCGACGGCAGCGTGCGGGCGGGCGGGCAGAGCGTGGAGTACGCCACGGCGTCACCGTTCCTGGCCGACCAGGTGGCCGAGCTGGTGCGCTCCCTCGGAGGGAAGGTCCGGGTGGCCCAACGATCCACCGGCCCCGCCGCTGGCCAGTACCGCCTGGGCATCTCCATGGCCACCACCCCGTTCCGTCTGCCCCGCAAGCAGGCGGCGTCCAACCGCACACGCTCCGTGCGCCGCTCCATCGTTGGGGTGGAGTTGACCGACGCCGCCGTCCCCATGCGTTGCATCACCGTGGCTGCCGAGGACCACCTCTATGTCACCGAGGGCTACGCCCTGACCCACAACACCATCAACTACGCCCTCAACTTCGGGGCCGGCGCCGAGCGCCTGGCCGGGATGCTCGGGTGCTCCATCGAGGATGCCAAGGCCAAGATGGTTCTCTACGAGCAGGGGCTCCCGCTGGTGGCAGCGTGGAAGGCCGGCGTGGAGGAGTTCGCCAAGGCCAACAAGTACGTGGAGACCCTCTTCGGCCGCAAGCGCTGGCTCAACTTCGGGGGCTCCAACGTGAGTGAGTCGGCCGCCCGCAAGGCGTACTTCGCTGCGCTCCGGGAGGCCGTCAACTGCCCCGTGCAGGGCACCGCCGCCGACCTGCTGAAGATCACCCTGGTGCGCCTCGGGCCGTGGCTCCGCCAGTATTTCCCCGAGGTCCGCACCGTGCTGACCACCCACGACTCCATCACGTTCGAAGTGCCCGACGCCGTCGACCACGCCTACTTCATCGAGGCCGTGCGCCCCGTGGTGGAGTTCCCCTGGGACTGGCAACCGGGCTGGCCGCACATCGCCGCCGACTTCGTCCACGGTCGCATCGGTTGGGGCTCGCTGAAGGGTGACGAGGACGACGAGCCAGCTCCCGCACCGAGCCCGGCTGCCGCTCCTGACAACGCTGCGGCCGCACCCGTCCGAGAGGACATCCAGCAGCTGGCACCACCCCCTGAGGCCCCGCTGGCCCGCACCATGCGCCTGCGGGTGATGCAAGACGTCACCATGCCCCAGCTCCAGGCCCTGGCCGTGTTCCTGCAATCCCGCCCCGGTCCCGGCACGCTGGTGGTGGACGTGGAAAGCATCCCAGACCCCTACGTCATGGATGGGGTGGTGGTCACCCCCGAGGACCGGGCTGCCCTGGCCGAGGCAACCGGGTGGGTCCAGTTCCACCTGGAGGACCCCTCTGCTCTGGTGACCGGGCCAATCGCCAGCTCGCTGACGTAGGAACCACACCGTGCCCACCGCTACTGGCTCATCCACCCGCGTCGGCGCCAGCTGGGAAGGTGCCAACGGCATCTGGGAGAAGGCCACCACCGAGGCCCACTGGGACGAGTTCCCCGAGGCTGCCCCGCTGGGGGACCGCCAGCGCAACCTCTACGTCACCGCTCGGCTCCACCAGCGCCTGCTCGACATGCGCTACCTGCGTGGGGGCATCGACGTCAACGCCTACAACCAGGAGGTCTGGCAGCTTGACCAGATCGCCCTGGGCTACCTCAACCCCTCCGAGGCCACCGATGGATGACGGACCACGCATCGACCAGGAGGTGGAGGCTCTGGCCGTCTGGACCACCCAGGCCATGCAGACCGCCGCCTTCTCCGCTCGACCGCCTCGCGTGCGCATCGAGTGGCAGCGCCACGGGCTGGCCGCCGTCCACGACCGCCTGGAAGACCTGAAGGACCAGAGCGCCAGCATGGGAGCGTGGCAAGAACACGCCATGCGCCAGCTGGGAGTTGCCCGCTCGCTGCTGGTGGAGGTGCAGGGCCATCACGACGACGTAGTGGGCACCGGCATCGAGGCCCAGGTCTCCACCATGGCCGCCCGTGGGATGGTCGCCGACGAGCGCCGCATCTCCCACGACACCCGGGCCATGCCCTGGACCCTGCGCCGGCGCCGAATCGAGCGGTCCATCCCCATGCTCGACTCCATCGAGCGAGCCTTCCGCCAGCGCCTCTACGAGCTGCGGGACGAGCGCATGGACCTGCGGGCACAGCTGCGCGCCATCGACCTCGGCGTGGAGATCGGGGAGTTGTAGCGCACACCCCGCCGCCGTTGACGTAGTAAGAACACGACCCCAAAGAGCAAGAGGAGCAACAATGCAGGTTGGCATGGACACCGAGGCCGCTGGCGCCGGAGGGGCATCGGTCTTCGACCTGCCCAAGTTGGACCCCAAGGTCCTCAACGAGCGGGCCATGGTCTGGCTGCCCGACCCCGACAGCATCCGACTCCAGTACGTCCACGCCCTCGGGGGCAAGAAGGCCCAGCTGCCCGGCCACCCCGAGCCCGCCTGGGGTGGAAACTGGCTCTGTGATGGCCGCAACGAGGTGCTGAAGGCGTCGAGCAACGGGCTCGACCCGGAAGCCTGCTTCATGTGCCGCGAGCACGCCGCCGGCAACAACCTGGTGGGCAAGAGCCAGCGAAAGTTCATCGTCCAGGTGGTGCGCTACAACACCGACCCCAACGGCTCCCTGCTCAACCCCTTCGGAGCCACGCTGCTGGTCTGGCAGTTCTCCGACAAGCAGTACCGCTTGCTCCAGGACATCGTGAGCACCTGGGGGAGCCTGCGAGACCGGGACCTCATGCTCACCTGCGACAACCTCGGCTTCAAGAGCTGGACCGTCCAGCCCACGCCCGAGGTGCTCTTCATGCGAGACCAGGGCTGGATTCAGCTCATCACCCAGGTGGTGCAGACCCAGGCCGTGCCCGGCGAAGACCTGGAGCGCATCCTTGGCCGGCGAGCCACCAACCAGCAGGAGATCCAGGCCAAGCTGGCCGAGATCACCCCCGCATCCATGGCGCCCGCCGTCGCCTACCAGGCCCCGGCCATCCCCGGGATGCCGCCCGGCATGGCTCCCGCTCCTGGGGTGATGCCGCCCCCGATGGCCCCCGCCGGCCCGCCGGCCATGGTGCCGCCGCCCGCCGTCGGCTACGCCCAGGCACCACCGTCGGAAGCGCTCTACCCCCCGGGTGGGCCCTTCGACCAGCCCCAGCAGGCCATGGCCGTCATGCCGCCCGCTCCGGCCATGGTGCCGCCGGCCATGCCCCCGACGCCACCGCCCACCGCCCAGGCCGGCCCGCCGCTGCCCGGCGTCCCCGACCTGCCCCAGGCTCCGGCTCCCGCCATGCCCCAGGCTCCGGCTCCCGCCATGCCCCAGGTGCCCGACCTCACCCAGCCGCCCCCGGCACCGGCTCCGGCTCCCGCACCGGCTCCGGCCATGCCCACGGCTCCCCCGCCGATGGTGCCGCCCCAGGCCGTCCCCGCCGCTCCGGCCCAGCCCGGCGTGCCGACCGACCTGGGTGCCCTCATGCAGGCCCCGCCGCCCCCGGCACCGCCCGCCTGAGCATGGATTACGACACCTTCATGGCCCGCCTCCAGGAGGAAATGCACCATCTCGGTTTCCGAGACGCAACCTCTCTGGAGGTGGCCGAGGGGGTGGACATGTTCGACCGCCTGACCGCCTGGCTCCGCCCCCAGCTGCCCGTCCTGGTCGACACCGCCCAGCTGCTGAACGGGAGCTACCTGCTCTCGCTCCAGGCGGCCGGCATCGAGTTGGACCCCGACCAGCTCTCCGAGCACACCCTCTCGGTAACCATGGTGCTGCTGGCCAAGATGGTGCGCTCGGGTGCAATCCAGCTCCCGCCGCCGTGCTGAACATCCTGGCAGCGGACCTCTCGCTGACCCAGACCGGGCTCTGTCTCCCTGACGGCTCCACCACCGTGTTCTGCACATCTGCTGGGACCGGGCTGGTTGGCATGGCCGAGCAGCGCCACCTGGTGGCCCGCCAGCTCATGATCCGAGACGCCGTGCTCGACTACGCCCGGCGCGCCGGCGCCGACCTGGTGGCCATCGAGGGGTACTCCTATGGCTCTCCCCAGCAGGCCACCCAGGTCGGGGGCATGGGTGCCATCGTGCGCCTCGGGCTGGAGGAGGAGCCCGACATGCGCTGGGTGGTGGTGCCACCAAGCTCCCGAGCCCTGTACGCCACCGGCAAGGGCAACGCCTCCAAGGACATGGTGCTCCAGGAGGTCGCCGCCCGCCGTGGCGCCACCTTCAAGACCACCGACGAGTGTGACGCGTGGGTCATCTGGGAGCTGGCCAAGGCCGCCTACGGGCTGCCCACCGAGGTCCAGATGCCCCAGAAGCACCTGGAGGCCCTCACCGGCGTGGACTGGCCGACGGTGCCCGTCGGCACCGGGCCCTTCGCTGGGTTCCCCGCCCAGCCCATCTCCACCTACAAGCCCAAGACCAAGAAGAAGCGGAGCTGACCACCATGGCCACCACCAAGGCTGGATACGTCGACTGGGACGCCGCCGACTACGAGGGCGTGACCGCCTGGTCATCCGGCAACGTCCTGCTGGACTGGCTTACCACCGTGGAGGGGCTCCCCAAGGGCCGCATCGTGGAGACCTACGGGCCAGAGTCGAGCGGGAAGACCTCGCTGGCCATGCAGACCGCCAGCTACGTCTGGAACACCGAGGGAATCCCTTCCCTGTTCGCTGACTTTGAGGACGCCTTCGACTCCACCTACGCCCGCTCGCTGGGGCTCACCGCCCAAGGGCTGCGCCTCTACGACCCTGCCACCATCGAGACGCTGGAGGACTTCCTGGAGGCCCTCACCCACTCGCTCCAGCCTGCCAACTTCGCCAAGGCACCCTTCGCCCTGGTCATCGTGGACTCCGTCGCCGCCTGCCGCTGCCGCTCCGAGATGGAATCGGGCGCCGCCGACCTGCGCACCACCGGCATGGAGAAGGCCCGCATCTGGTCCGACAACCTCCGCAAGCTGCTCCCGCTCCTGGCCGCCAGCAACGTGACCCTGGTGCTGGTCAACCAGATTCGGGACAACATCGACATCTCTGGAGCCTTCGTGCCCCCTGGGGTGGCCGCCATGCGCCCCAAGACCCGCACCCCTGGAGGCCGTGGAATCAAGTTCTACGCCTCGTTGCGCATCGAATACGAGGTCTCGTCCGACATCAAGGAGGAGCGCTACGACCCCGTGACCAACGAGCTGCGCAAGCAGACCGTGGGCAAGCACGTCTGGCTCCGGGTGACCAAGAACAAGGTGGGCCCGCCACCGTGGCGCCAGACCCGCCTTCAGATCCGAGACGGCATCGGCTTCGACCTGGCCCAGAACCTGCTGGACTTCGCCGTGGTCCACGGAATCGTCCATCGGGACCGCGGCGTCTACACCTTCCCCGGATCGCTCTCGGGCGCGGGCGAGCCCTTCACCATCGCCGCCAGCGGGGGTCACTCGGGCGACACCATCGCCGCCGAGCTGCTCCGCCAGCGCCCCGGCATCCGAGACGCCATCACCGCCATGGTGATGGAGAAGCTCAACAGCGCCTCCGAGTACGTTTCCGACCGCCCCGCCGTTCCAGACCCGCTGGACGAGGCCCCGCTGCCCCCAGTCCCCGCCGAGATCACCACCCAACCCCAGGAGACCACCCCCGCATGACCACCACACTGGAAGACGCCCGCACGGCTCTGGCCGCCACGTCAGGGCTGGCCGAGATCATCCACCCCTACGGGGACCAGCTCGCCTTCCGCTCCGCCCGCAACGATGCCGGCCAGGACGAGGTCTGGTTCGACCTCGGGCGCCAGAGCTACCGCCTGGAGCGTGAGGCTGCCTTCTCCGCCGTGACCCGCCTGCCCGGTGGCTCCGAGACCATGGCCGAGCGCTGGCCGTTGGACCTGGTGATCCCGGCTCTGACCTTCTTCTTCCAGCACCGGGAGGGGGAGTTCAAGGCCCTGGTGGACTCCGAGGGCACTCTGCGCCAGTTCGTCAAGCCCTCCGCTCTGCTCTTCGACCCCGTGCGAGTGCTCGACGCCATGGCCGACGCCATGGGCCAGCACGGGGGCAAGGAAAACGTGGTGGTGAAGGACTTCACCCACTCGCTGGACGAGACCCACTTCTCCGTCATCGTGCCCCAGGGGATGGCCGAGTCGTTCGTGGAGGCTCGCCCCGGCGATGTCACCGTGGGGGGCCTCTACTTCACCGGCTCGCTGCTGGGCAAGGGCAAGACCGAGCTGGCCGTCTTCACCGACCGGGTGCTCTGCTCCAACGGCATGGTCTCGCCAGCCAGCTCCACCCGCTTCCGCGCCGGCAACACCGAGGAGGGCGCCGAGGGGCCCATGGACAAGATGCTGGAGTGGCTGGTGACGAGCTGCGAGAGCCTCACCCACCACTCGCTGCCCGAGGAGTTCCAGCGCCTCCGGCACCTGACCGAGCACGTTGTGGATGACGCCCATCTGGCCACCACCATGGCTGACATCTTCTCCCGCTTCTCCATCCCCGCCACCGCCCACTCGCCCATCCACGAAGCGCTGGTTGAGGAGGCCGACGGCACCATGTACGGCATCGTGCAGGCCATCACCCGCGCCGCCCAGCACGCCCCGGGGCTGACCGACTCCCAGCGCTACGCCCTCATGCGCCGCGGTGGGGACGTCACGCTGCACGCCCAGGTGCTCTGCGACACCTGCCAGCGTCCGATGCCCGACGGCGCGGCGTAGTAACACCGTCATGGCCAAGATCCTCATGGAGTTCGACTCACCAGAAGAGCTGGCAGCGTTCGCCGCCGGCAAGGGCTCGGGAGTGGCGCTGGCCATGCCCGTGGTCATCGCCAACTCCCACGCCCAGAGCATCGCCCTGGTGGGTTCCGTGGGCGACTACGAGGGCTCCGAGGCCCTCATCATCACCGTGGCCGGCCGAGGTGCCGAGGGCCAGCCCAACGTGGTGATGCTGGGCCCTGGGGAGCGACGGGTGGTGGCCAGCGCGTGATCGAGCGCCTGCGCATCCGGGGCTTCCAGAGCTTGGAGGACGTGGACCTCTCGCTGGGGAGGTTCACCGTGCTGGTGGGCCCGTCCAACAGCGGGAAGAGCGCCATCCGCCGAGCCCTGGAGGCCGTGACCACCAACGCCGCCCCCGCCGGCCGGCTGCGCACGGGCGCCGACCAGATCACCGTGGAGGTGGACGCAGGCCCTTGGTGCAGCGTCGTCTGGGAGAAGGGCCCCAAGCGCAACGCCTACACCGTCACCACCGAGACCGGCACCGTGGTGCAGGACAAGCCAGGCTCCACCGCCACCCCCGAGGTGGCCGCCGTGCTCGGGCTCGACGCCGACAACTTCTCCGACCAGTTCGATAGGCCCTTCCTGCTGGGCGAGACGCCCTCCGCGGTGGCCAAGGCCCTGGGAGAGCTGACCAACATCACGGTGCTCTTCGACGCCCAGCGGGAGGCCAGTCGCCAGCGCACCGAGCACGGGCGCCGAGCTACCACGCTGGCCGAGCAGCTCGACCGAGCCACCACCGAGCTGGCTTCCTACGACGACCTGCCCGAGGAGGACCGCCAGCTGCGGGCCATCGCCGCCCAGCTGGCCACCACCAAGGCCGCCCAGGACGACTGGGTACGCCTCGCCCACGCTCTGCGCGCCGCCCGCCAGGCGCGGGACGCCCTCGCCACGACCTCCGACTCCCTGGCCGCCCTCCCCGACCCCACCGAGGCCCTGAGGCTGCTCGCCCAGGCCGAACAGGCCCGGGCCGGAGCCGCCAAGCTGCGCCTGCGAGCGGACGCCGCTGCCCACTACGCCAGCCAGGCCACCGAGGAGCTGCCAGAGGCCCCCGAGCTGCCCCCAGACCTGTCCATCGCCGTGGCCTACTCCCAGACCCTCCAGACCGCTCTGCGGAGCGCCCAGGCCCTCGCCATCGACACCGAGGGCCATGCCCTCCAGATCGAGCTGGCTGGCCGGGACAAGGCCGAGGCTCTGAGCCAGCTCACCACCTTCGACACCTGCCCGCTCTGCGGAGCGCCGGCCGACCTGGGAGCAGCATCGTGAAGTTGGGGATCGTGGGGGACATCCACCTGGACACCCGCCCGCCTGGGCGCCGCACCGAGACCTACCTGGCTGACATCCAGGCCAAGCTGGACGAGGTCGCCACCCACTCCCAGGAGGTCGACGCCTGGGTGCTCATCGGGGACGTGTTCCACTCCAAGCGCGCCAACCGGGTGCCACCCTCGCTGGTGCTCTGGACCTGGGACTGGCTCTACACCCTGGCCGGCGTCGCTGGTCGGCGCATCTTCATCGTGCCCGGCAACCATGACCTGGCCGACGGCTCCATCGAAAGCCTGGCCCGCCAGCCGCTCGCCATCCTCGGGCGCCACCCCGCCGTGACCCTGGCCCTGGGAACGGCTGCTCCTGGGGGACCTGAGGCCGAGGCCCTCTCTCACGGCCGGCTCTTCATGGCCGTGCCCGGCACCGGCCCCGTCTGCGATGCCACCGTGCCCGCCGACCAGCTCTTCACCTTCGACGCCGTGGAGTGGGTCGCCGCCCACGCCCCTGTCGACACCCAGCGCCGGCCCTGGGCCACCTACGACGCCAACGAGCTGCCCCTGGGCACCAACACCAAGGGCATCATCTACGGCCACCAGCACGACCGTGCCCGCGCCTTCCGCCGGCCCGACGGCAAGCTGGTCATTGCCACCGGAGCCATCGCCCGTGGCAGCGTGGCCGAGGCTGACCACGCCCCCGCCTGGGTGGTGCTCGACACCGAGACCGAGGACGTGGACATCCGCCCCATCACCTGCGCCCGCCCCTCGGGCGAGGTCTTCCGCTGGGCCGAGCGCGCATCCGAGGGCGCCCGAGATGAGGCCATGGCCGCCTTCACCGACGCCTTGGGGGCCAGCACGCTGGAGGGCTTCTCCCGGGAGGGTCTCATCGACGGCATCCGCCAGCGCTCCGACCTGCCTGAGCCCGTGCGGGCCAAGGCCGTGGAGATCCTGGAAACGACCGGGTGAGCGACAACCCCCCGCTCATCTTCCTGAGCTACACCGCCGCCAAGCGCTACGCCGACTGCGCCTTTCTCCAGTACGCGCACAAGACCAAGCAGGTGAAGAAGGCCCCCAACGAGCTGCCGTTCTTCGTTGGGCGCGTGGTCCACACCGCCGCCGAGACCTGGCTCCACCGGCGCGGCACCGCCCCCATGGCCACGCTGATCGGGCCGGCATGGGCCAAGGAGGAGGCCGAGGTGGTCGCCGCCGGCACCGTCATCTGGTCCCCCGAGAAGCGGACAGCGGAGTGGGACCGGGCCGTCCTGGTCGCCACCACCTTGGAGAGGATGCTGGAAGCCCTGCGCATCACCGCGCTGAAGCACGTCGCCATCGAGCAGAAGTTCTCCACCGTGCTCGACCACGCCACCGGCGCCGCCATGTACGCCCAGGCTGACATCCTTGCCCTGAGCAACGACGGCACCACTGGCTACCTCTGTGAGCTGAAGTCTGGCAAGAGCTACGACCCCTCCCAGCCTCCGTGGTACGTGGCCGTCATCGAGCGCGACCCCACCTACGCCAACGTCCAGAGGTGGCTGGCCGTACCGCTGCGCCCAGCGGTCTCCGACACCGTCACCCCCGTTGACGTAGTACCACTCCAACGAGAAGAACAGCGCCAGCGGGTGCGTTCCATCGTGAACGACATGCAGGCCGGCAAGTGGGACCCGAGCCCAGGTTGGTACTGCAACACCTGCGAAGCGAAGAACGTGTGCCCGAGCTACCAACGCACCTATGGGCATCTCCAGAGAGGAAGGGTCGGACTTGGCCGCTGAAGACCAGATCGAACAGGTGCGGAGGCTCCAGGCCAGCGCCCAGGAGGCCGCCACCAGGCGTGCCACCGCCATCGCCCTCCAGCAGAGCGCCCAGACCCAGCTGAACGAGCTGCTGGCATCCAACGAGGTGGCCACCGTGGAGGAGCTGGAGGCCAAGGCCACCGCCGCCGAGCACCACGCCGCCACGCTCATCGCCCAGGCCGCCGCCGCTCTGGGGGTGGCCCCGTGATCGACCTCGTCAAGGCCGAGGTCTCCAGCCTGGTGGCCGGGGCTGGCTCCGTGATCGACAAGGCCGGGATGGCCCACCCTGTCCTGGGCTACCTGCTCATCGAGCCCGCGGGCTCCAGGCTCGTGAACATCCGAGCTGCCGGCCAGGCTGCCCACGCCGTCTGGAGCCTGGACGCTGGGGACCTCGCTGCCCCGCTCGCCATCCAGCACGCCCACCTGGCCAAGCTGCACAACCTCATGCCAGTCGGCACCACGCTGCGTATCGAGTCCGACGGCTCGACCATCGCCGTGGCTCTCCGCCGCTCCGGCACGGTCATCGGCACCTGGACCGTGCCTGCCGCATCCGCCAGCACGCTCGCCTACTTCCCGCCCGAGCCCACCCCTGAACCCGGTGGGGACCCCGAGACGTTCGTTTCCGAGGCTCTGGCAGACGCCCTGGCCCAGGTCGCCTGGTTGACCACCGACGACTCCACCGTCCAGATCATCGACGGAGCCACCGTGCTCGCATCGAGCTGGAGCGCCGCTCACCGGGTGGTCATGCCCCACCGCCCCCCCTACTCCGCCGTGACCATCGTGCCTGGTCGCGCTGCTCGTGTGCTGCGAACCACCCTGCCCAAAGATCGGGGGGCCACCGTCACCTGGCTGACCGATGAGCACTTCCACCACCTGACCTACCGAGGGGCCAGGCTGCACCTGGCCAAGTGGTCTGGCGCCGTGGAGAATGTGCGAGCCCGGTTCTTCCCTCCGACCAACAGCCCCGACGTGACCGTGTCGGCCGCTCGGCTGGCCGGCTGCGTGGCTCGCGCCTCGGCACTCTCCGACTCCGTTGACCTCGCCACTACGGGATCGGGAGTAGTGCCACCAGAAGGACCACCCCTTCGCCCTGGTGACAGGGCCGACAGACCCAACCGAGCCATCGGCATGGGGCTGACTGTCTCGGCTTCTGACGGCTCCAGCACCCAGACCACCGACGCCACCATCCCCGGGGCCGGCTGGCGCGCCCCGGTGCGGTTCCAGGCCACCCAGCTCGCATCCGCCCTGGACGCCTTCAACGGGGAGCACATCCACATCGAGAGCGCCGGCACCGGCACCGTGATCTTCTCCGAGCCCGACGGCACCCAGGCCGTCTCGCTGGTCCCGCTGGCCAGCGTGGTCCTGTGACCACCTACGCCGAGCTGGCCAGCGCCTACGAGGAGCGCCGCTCCGCCTTCCTGCGCCGCCTGGGGGAGGCCACCTCCCGCCACGCCCAGGTGGAAGACCTCGCCGCCCAGGTGTCCACCGCCACGACTGAGGCCGAGCTGGCCGGCCACGTCGCCGCCCTGTTCCAGAGCTACTCCGAGGCCGAGCACGCCCAGCTGCGCCAGCGCATCGAGGCCCTGGTGACCGCCGGCATCGAGGCCGTCTTCGGGCCCATCTACGCCTTCAAGGTCACGACCACGACCGAGCGCAACCAGGCCGTCATCCGCTTCTCGCTGGAGACCCCCGACGGCACCGAGCACCCCGTCATGGACGCCCAGGGTGGTGGGCTCGCCAGCATCGTGGGCTTCATCCTCCGAGTGGTGGTCCTGGTGCTGCGCCCGGGTGCCCGGCGCCAGCTGCTGGTGCTGGACGAGACCTTCGGCATGGTCTCCGCCGAGTACCACGACCGCCTGGCCGTGTTCCTGCGCTCGCTGGTGGACGACCTCGGGCTCCAGCTGCTGCTCATCACCCACGCTCCCGCCCAGGGAGCCTACGCCGATGTGGTCTACCGGGTGAGCAAGCCCGGCACCGCCACCGTGGTCACCAAGATCGGCTCGGAAGACCTCTAGCGCACATCTACGGGGACTTTACCGGAGTAAATATCTCCACAAATGTGCGAGAAACGCTTGCGCTTTCGTAAGCCATCGACTAAGGTGCTCTACATGGAAGCCACCAACACCACCGCCGCCACCGCCAAGTTCACCGAGGCCATCACCCGGGCCGCCGAGATCATGGGCACCATGGTCAACAACGGGGCCACCGTGGACGAGGCCATCGCCGCCTGCGAGGAGCTGCACCCCGGTCTCGGCCGGATCGCCCGCACCTTCGGCCCCGCCATGAAGCAGGTGGTGGCATGACCCCCACCATCATGACCGAGACCGCCGCCCAGTTGGCCAAGGCCACCTACGCCGGCCGCCAGCTGCCCCGGCAGTTCACCACCGCCGACGGGTACACCGTCGCCCTGGCCGGCGACAACGGCTGGGTCTACCTCACCGGCCCCGCCGGCAACGACCTGGGCCGGCACACCACCGTGGGTGAGGCCCTCCAGGCCGCCGCCCAAGCGCCCGCCACCATCACCGAGCCCTTCTACGCCGTGAGCCCCCACCGCACCGGCGTCTTCTGGTTCCCCACCATGGACGAGGCCAACCTCTGGGCCGCCCGGAACGATGGGCAGCGCCTGGGCCCCCAGCAGGTGGACGCCTGGGTGCGTCGGTTCTGCACCGCCATCCACATCCACCGGCTCCACCAGCTGGACCACGGCACGCCCGAGGCCGAGCTGGTCGCTTGGGAGGCCCTGACCCCCGAGGCTCGCGGTGGGTACCTCCGACGCGCCAAGGAGGTGCTGAGCCGATGAAGGTTCTGACCACCGCCCCTGACGGCACCATCGCCACTCCCGAGGCTCCCGACGCCCCACCGTTCGATGCCCAGTACGCCTGGCTCTGCGGGACCGTGGGCGGGCCGCTGGAGGCCGTCCAGATGACCAACGAGGCCCACGCCTACGTCTGCGAGGAGGGCCGCTACAACGGCTCCGAGCGCAACCCCGCCGCCACGCTGCACGTCCTGGCCGCCGTGGCCGAGAGCGGACGCACCCTCATCGGGGACATCCACGGCACCATGGTGGTGCTGGGCCGCTCCGGGGCTGACGAGGCCGAGGTGCCCGAGCGGGAGCTGGTGCGCGCCGAGCGCCTGCGGGCCATCGTGGCCGAGGGATGACCCTCCCGCTCGCGCTCACCTACCGGCCGCGCACCTTCGCTGACCTCTCGGGCCAGCCCATGGTCGCCACCGTGCTGGAGGCCGCCGTAGCGGCCACCCGAGCCAGCGCCGGCGCGCCGGCCACGTTCCTGTTCTCGGGACCGCCAGGCACCGGCAAGACCTCCACCGCCAGGATGCTGGCCGCTGCGCTGAACGCCCCCGAGGGCTACGCCTGGGACATGGCCGCCATCGTGGAGGTGGACGCCGCCACCAACAACGGCGTGGACCACGTCCGATCGCTGGTCCAGGGCTCCGAGTACGCCGTCACCACCCACCACCGCACCTACGTGCTGGACGAGTGCCACGCCTTCACCGACGAAGCCTGGCAGGCCCTGCTGAAGGCCCTGGAGTCACCCCCGCCGTCCACCACCTGGGTGCTGGTCACCACCGAGCCCTCCAAGGTGCCCGAC